>Ga0196976_1000010_pt1 | contig 253246 bp, 252 predicted proteins | sample S3v_513CmetaG_FD_148644 | JGI IMG/M metagenome (GOLD analysis project Ga0196976, IMG submission 148644) | Soil microbial communities from Anza Borrego desert, Southern California, United States - S3+v_5-13C | ecosystem: Environmental > Terrestrial > Soil > Desert | place: USA: California...
AAGTTTCATTCTAAGTGTAGTGCACTTGTATCTTGAGTCTGCCTGAACCAGCCAAAGCTAGCTCAAACAGGTCCCTCTACAAGCACCCACACTTATCAGTTGTTCCAGGTTTTTAAAGAGCAGTTCGCGATAATCAAATTGGTTGCGGGGACAGGATTTGAACCTGTGACCTTCGGGTTATGAGCCCGACGAGCTGCCAGACTGCTCCACCCCGCGTCCGAATCCGGTGATTACCGCCGAGAGGTGAGACTATAGCAAATCCGGGAAAACCGTGTCAACAGAAAATCTGGAATTCCTCATGCCTTAAGGCTGTGAGGAGAATTTTTCTTAACGTATTTCGCTCGGCAAAAAACCAGCGAAGCTTATGAAATCATGGGGATAATTGCTGCTGCAGAACGGCCCGCACGTATTCAAGGTCAGCTTTAGTGTCGACGCCAATACCTGGCGCATGCTCGGCCACCATGACGCTTATTTTATAACCATGCCATAGTGCCCGGAGTTGTTCGAGCGCCTCGAAACGTTCGATAGGTGAAGGCTCCAGTTGCTTATACTGCTGCAGGAACGAAGCGCGATAGGCATAGATACCAATATGCTTGTGAACAGGCAAGCCGTCAGGGATCCCATCGCCCGCATCATAAGCATCTCTCGCGTATGGAATGGGCGCACGGCTGAAGTAAAGCGCATAGCCGTCCTTGTCCAGCACCACTTTAACAACATTGGAAGCCTGGACTGCTGCCATATCATCAATAGGATGGCACGCTGTTGCAATGGCGGCCTGTTCATGTAGCGCAAGATCCTGTGCCACATCCCTGATGAGGCCGGGCGAAATGAGAGGCTCATCCCCCTGCACATTCACGACTATCGTGTGGTCAACCCAGCCCATGAGCTGTACGACTTCGGCAATACGGTCGGTGCCAGAGACATGATCACCCCGCGTCATTACGGCCTGGTAGCCAAATTTACGCACCTCTTCTGCTATTTTTTCATAATCCGTAGCGACAATGACTTCCTCGGCACCACTCTGCATGGCCTGCTCGACCACCCGCACCACCATGGGTTTACCGCCGATATCAAGCAAGGGCTTACCAGGTAACCGAACACTGGCGTAGCGTGCGGGTACGACGACCTTAAAACCCATGCCTAAACCTCTTCATCTGCGAGCAGTTTCCTTGCCTCATCCTCAAGCATGACAGGAATATCATCTTTGACCGGATAAGCCAGGCGACAAGGTTTGCATATCAGTTCCTGCTCAGCCTTTTTGTATTGCAGCGGGCCTTTGCAGACAGGACAGACCAGAATTTGTAGCAGTTTAGGATCCATTTATATTTCTCAACGTGTTCATAATATGTGTTGCCAGCCCTTGCTCCACCTCTGCTTGCACGGGCAGATACCACCAGTTCGGCGCGGCGAATGCAGCACATTTCACTGCGTCTTTCTCCGTCATCAGTATTACGTCTGCCTTGATGGATTGCAAATCCTGCAGCTGAAAAGCATGATGATCCGGGAATGACATCTCTTTGAACGACAAGCCGAGCCTGCTCAATTGCCGATAAAAACGGTCCGGATTGCCTATGCCCGCAACGGCGGCAATATTCCTATTCTGAAAGTCCTGCGCGATTGCCGTTTTAGAAGAATCCGCAATAGACCGAAAGACTGCGCCTTCTAGGCGCATCTGGTATGACCGAGACTCAGCCTCGCCACCGTTCCATACAACTGCGTCTACCGAAGCCAATCTTTTCCGACTTTCGCGCAAAGGGCCAGCCGGGAGACGCCAGCCATTACCGAATCCATAATTGCCGTCTACGATGGCAATCTCAATGTCACGGCGCAGACGGTAATGCTGCAAACCATCATCGCTGATAATGACATTGCATTCTGGGTGGGCGTGGAGCAAGTCTAGCCCAGCCTGCACTCGATCGCGTCCTACCCAGACAGGCCACGATCCTCTTTTTGCGATTAACACTGGTTCATCCCCTACGATTCCGGGATCGCTATCTGCGAAAGCCGGCGAGATGAAATGTGCACTTCCCCCATAGCCGCGGCTGATGATGGCAGGCATATATCCATTCTTTTGCAGCACATCCGCGAGCCAGACCACCATGGGAGTCTTCCCACTACCACCTATGCTGATATTACCTACCACTATGACAGGCACCGGAAGGCTGAAAGACTTGAAGAGGCCAATCCGATAGGCACATCGCCGTAATGCCGAGAGCAGGACAAACAGCCATGACAAAGGGATCAGCGCAAGATGCCAAGGCCCCAGCTTTTGCCATTGCCTGCGCATGAATTGTTCAGCCCGTGATTGCATACGCCTGGAAAGAACTAATGAAATTGCTTGCGGTAAAGCTTGGCATAATGCCCTGAGGTGGTCAGCAATTCCTCGTGCGTACCGCTCTCCACAATTTCTCCATGCTCCATCACCAGAATGCGGTCTGCATTCTCAATGGTAGACAGCCGATGTGCGATGACTATGGTGGTTCGATTTTGCATCAGCTCGTCGAGAGCAGCCTGCACGTGCTGCTCAGATTCGGTATCAAGTGCCGAGGTTGCTTCATCAAGTAACAGAATCGGAGCATTCTTCAGGATGGCACGCGCTATTGCCAGCCGCTGCCGCTGGCCGCCGGACAATCGCACGCCGCGGTCTCCGATCTCACTATACAAACCTTCGGGCAAATTCTGGATAAATTCCCACGCATGTGCTGCTTTTGCCGCATTTATCACTTGGGCTTCGGAAGAAGTGCGCAAGGCGCCATATGCAATATTGTTAAAAACCGTATCGTTGAACAGCACGACTTCCTGGCTTACCAAGGAAAACTGCTGACGCAGATTTTTGATTGTTAGCGCGCGGATATCCACACCGTCGAGCAGGATCAAGCCCTGCTGCAGTTCGTAAAATCTGGGCAACAGATTGACCAAGGTGGATTTTCCACCGCCGGAACGTCCCACCAGCGCGACCTTCTCACCCGGCTGTATGTCGAAGCTCACATTATTGATCGCCATGCGACGTGCATTCTCATATCGCAGGCTTACATTGCGAAATTCGATTTCACCTTTGGCGCGTGCTATTTCCCTGTTGCCGTCGTCAATTTCGCGCGGCGCATCCACAACCGAGAACAGGCTTTGGGCGGCAGCCAGCCCGACCTGCAAATCCTCATTCAGGCTGGTCAGGCTTTTGATCGGCGCAATCAGCATAAGCAAAGCGCCAATAAAGGCCGCAAACTCCCCCGCTGTAAACCTGCCGGCGGCGTAATAAACTACCAGCCCCAACGCGGCTGCGGCCAATAGCTCAATGACAAAACTGTTGATACCGCTAGTACGTGTTAGCCGCAACTGCATATGGCGATTACGGCCCGCCCCCTTGGCAAAGCGGGAATACTCATATTCTTCACCGCCATAGATTTTCACCATGCGCTGACCTGAGGTTGCTTCTTCTGCCACTTGGGTAATCTGCCCCATGGATTCCTGTACAGCTTTCCCGGCATGCCGCAATCTGGGTGTCATGCGGCTCAGGAAAAACGCCATGACGGGGGCCATGATCATGAATATCAGAGTCAGTCGCCAATCCAGGTAAAGCATATAACCCACCATGCCGAGAATCGTCAGCGTGTCACGCACCACGCTGACGGCCACATTAGTGGAGGCCTTGGCAACCTGCTCGGCATCGTAGGTCAGTTTTGAGGTGATCATGCCGGCGGAATTGGCATCAAAGAAGCTGACTGGCAACGCCATCAGGTTTTTGAAGGCGTCCAGCCGTAGATTCTCAATTACCCGTCTCGCAACCCAGCGCATGGAAAAATTGGAGGCAAATCCTGCCAGCGCGCGAACTACCAGCAATCCGAACAGCATGAGCGGTAGAAGACTGAGCTTGCTGGAATCCTGCTTGACGAACCCCTCATCCGTAACTTGCTTGATAACGGCGAGAAAGCCGGTATTGGTCAGGGAGAAAATGATCAGCGCGATGATGCTCAGGCCGAACACGAATCTGAACCGCCAGGCATAACGCAACAGGCGCAGATAAAGCAATTTGGCACTAGGGCCGGAAAGGGTCACCTTGGCAGGTGAATGTTTTGCCATGCTTGATATAGGTAAGGTCAGATCCGGTCAGGAACCGGAACCGGCCTGTGTTGCAAAGGTGATGTGGACATATCCTGCTTGACGCGCGGCTTCCATCACATTAACCACAGACTGGTGAGTAGCGCTTGCATCGGCATTGATGATGATGGTCGGCTCCTTGGCAGCGCCAACCGCCTTGCGCATGGCAAGACTGATGTTATCTACCGTCGGGTCAACGACTACTATCACATCGTTCACGACATAACGGCCATTGGCATCCACATCCACTGTCACCACTACTGGCTTATTTTCAGGGGCGTTGGCCTCAGCCGTTGGAAGATTGATCTGCAGTTCACTGACTCTGGAAAACGTCGCACTGACCACCAGGAAGATGATAATCACCAGCAGCACGTCAATCAGCGGCACCAGATTGACTTCCAGCTCTTCGTGCCGTTTTCCGCGTTGAAAATTCATATTACTTGCGTTCGCCGTGGATGATCTCTACCAGCTTGACCGCCTGCTGTTCCATTTCCACCACGTAGCCGTCAACGAGGCCGCGGAAATACCGGTAAAAAATCATGGCTGGCACCGCAACGATAATGCCGCCTGCCGTGTTGTAAAGTGCGACCGAAATACCACGTGCGAACTGCGCTACATCGTGGCCCGTATTGGTAAAGGCGCCAAACAATTCCACCATGCCGATCACGGTACCTAGCAAGCCCAGCAGCGGGCTCACGGTGGCAATTGTGCCCAATGTATTGAGGTAGCGATCCAACCGGTGGGCTACGGCGCGACCTGATTCTTCGATGGCTTCCTTGGTGACCTCACGGGAGGAATCAATATTCACTAAAGCGCTGGCGAATATCTCGCCCAGCGGGGAATGCTGCTGCAATCTTTCGCAGGTCTCCTGGGTGACACCGCCCTGACTTAGCCATCTCTGAACTTCGGGCAACAGGTTCTTGGGAACCACTGCTTCCGCACGCAAAGCCCAGAAACGCTCAACAATAATAGCCAGCGCAATGATTGAAGCAAAAATCAGCGGCCAGATAGGCCACCCAGCCGCCTTAATGATTTCCCACACGAGATACGCTCCCCACAATGTTCAAAATTTCGCGTTACTTTAGCGTGCGACTCCAATTTCAGCAAGCAAGCCCTTGTCGTCGTAATCGGCATCATGCCAATAGCGGCGCGCTTCGGAACGCCAGCGTTTTATGACAATGCCTGCATCAGCGCTGAAGTCGACCAGCAGCGCCCCACCATGGTCGGAACGATAAATTTCAGCCCCGGCCTGCCGGTAGCGCTCAAGCACGTCTTCCTTGGGATGCCCAAAGCGATTACGGTAGCCGACGGTGAATAGCGCCGCCTTTGGCTGCACCTCGCGAATGAACTCGGAAGTGGACGAAGTCTTGCTGCCATGATGCGGGACAACAAGCACATCAGAGGCCATCGATTCCGAACCAACCAAGCCAGCCTCCGCCTTGCGCTCAATATCACCAGGCAGCAGCAGGCTGCCATAGGGTGAACTGATACGAAGCACGCAGCTCCGATCATTGTCCTTGATAGCCTTGTCGTAACTGCCAACAGCCGGATGCAGCATGTCGAATTGCACGCCATCCCATGTCCATGTTTGCCCCGCAGCGCAGGATCGGTGTTCGACCGCCATGGTAGCGGTCGCGGACTCGGGAAGCGAACTGGAAATCCAGCCCACCGGCATCTGCTCCAGGATGGATGCCATGCCGCCCGCGTGATCATTATCATCGTGGCTGACAATCATCGCATCTAGGGAATGCGCGCCCTCACCTCGCAGAAACGGCACCACAATCCGTCCTCCGCTGTCGCTTTGCGTGGAATAACGTGGTCCAGTGTCATAAAGCAGCGTATGTGCAGCGGTGCGCACGACAACGGCAAGGCCCTGGCCTACGTCGAGCACGGTCACCTTCATCGCGCCGTGAGATAGCTCCGCTGGCCGCACCAGAAAGATGGGCATGAGAACGATGAGGCCCAGCCAGCGCATTGGCAATCCGCGCGGCAGCAGTATCCAAAATATGCCCAGGATAGCCAGCAGCACCGCCCACACCGGCGGTGCATGTTGCTGCCAGGTACTGACCGGCCACGATGCCATCCATTCGAGCAACCACATGCATGTAGCCATGACGGCATGGGCAAGGCTCAGCAGCCACCCCAGCGATAACAAGCTGCCCGCTAGCGTTAGGGGTACCACGACCAGACTTACCAGTGGGATCGCCAGCGCATTGGCTACTGGCGAGATGATCGAAACCTGGTTAAACAGGATAAGTAGTAGCGGCACCAAACCCAGGCTGATCGCCCACTGTACATGGACCGCTTCCTTGAGCCAGTGCGGCCGCTTGAGGCGTCCGCCCAAGACGTAGGCAATAATGCCTACAGCGCTAAATGAAAGCCAGAATCCGGGCGCCAGCACTGCCCACGGATCCATCACAATGACGACCAATAGCGCCAACACAAGCACACGAGAAACGGCGACATTGCGTCCGGCCCACAAGGCCAAAGCAATCACTGAAAGCATGAAGAACGTACGTTGCGCAGGTACGGAAAAACCGGCTATCAGCGCATAACTCAATGCAATCACTGCTCCCGCCAGGGTAGCAGCCTTGCGGGCAGGCAAACGCAGGACAAGCCTTTCGGATCTGCGCCATAGCGCATAAGCGGACATGTAACCCAATCCGGCCAGCATGGTGATGTGAAGACCTGAGATACTCATCAGGTGATTCGTTCCTGTGCGCAGGAAGGTTTGCCAGTCGTTCTGCTGAATAGCAGCTTCATCGCCCACAGCCAGCGCCTGCAGAATGCCGCCGTAACGATGGTCAATCAGCGTGGCCTGCATGCGCTGCCGGATATTCTCGCGCGCCGCTTCAACCAGATATGCTGGCCTGACGACAAACGTGTCCAGCATGCGGTTTCCGGCTTCCTTGCGGATATAACCGGTTGCACGGATATTGTTTTCCAGCGCCCACGCCTCGAAATCGAATCCGTGCGGATTCAGAGTGCCGTGCGGGCGCTTGAGCCGGACGGTCAGCTGCCAGCGCTGCGCTGCATGAAAATCCCGGGAAGCGCTTTCAACCGACTGCGCATCGTCTGCATACCAGGTCAGCGAGACATGGGCTGGCACCTGTGCGCCTTCCGTCAGCACCCGCTCGACATCAAATTCGAATCTGATGCCGCGTTCCTGCTGTTGCGGCATGCTGGATATCACGCCGACTAGCTGGATATCGCGACCCTCCCAGGCATGCGGTAGCGCATCTGCCATGCGTACATGTGCATGCATTGCGGCCCAGAAAAAGCCCAAGGCCAATGCAAACAGCACTACGGCGAGCCGATGAAAATTAGGGTAGCGCTGCCAAAAACTCATTAGAAGCAGCGGGATAAGCATGCCCGACCAAAAAAGATCAGGCAGCTGGGGAAGTTGCTGTAAGCCCCAAACGCCAATAACAAATGCGAGGGCAAACAGTGTCATTGAGTTCAGGCGTTGAGCGGGACCAGCAATCCGTCTTCCAGCCTGAACTGGCGCTGCATCCTGGCCGCCAGCTCCAGATCATGCGTGACGACCACCAGGCTGGTGTTCTGGCTGCGATTAAGCTCAAGCAGCAGCTCGAATACGTGATGGGCTGTGTGCCGGTCAAGATTACCGGTCGGTTCATCGGCCAGCACGCATTGCGGATTGGTGACAAGCGCCCGCGCCACTGCGGCGCGCTGGCGTTCCCCGCCGGAGAGTTCGCCCGGCATATGCTCCAGCCGATGTCCTAGCCCTACTCTCTCAAGCATGGCAGAGGCTGCGGCCAGCGCCTCGGTGCGGGGCATGCGGCGGATGATGAGCGGCATGGCCACATTCTCCGCCGCGGTGAATTCCGGCAACAGATGATGAAACTGGTAAACGAATCCGAGAAAACGGTTTCGCAGTGAGCCGCGCTCCGCTTCGCTCAAAGCCAAAATATCCTGGCCCAGAATGGCTACGTCTCCCGCGCTGGGCGTATCAAGCCCTCCCAGCAGATGCAGCAATGTGCTCTTACCCGACCCGGATGCGCCAACGATGGCAATCTGCTCACCGCCAGCAACATCAAGATTGATACCGTTGAGCACCGCGACTTCCAGTCCCGTGTAGGTCTTCTGCAAACCCCTGCAGGAGAGAATAGCCGGATTATTCATAGCGCAGCGCCTCCGCCGGATTGGTCTGGGCGGCCCGCCAGCTGGGATATAACGTTGCCAGCAGGCTCAGCACAAATGACAACAGCGTAATCATGATGACATCCGACCACAGAAGCTGGGATGGCAGATCGCTGATGTAATACACATCCTTGGCCAGGAATTTGGTGCCCAGCACGTTCTCAATAAAAGGCACGATGACGTCAATATTGAGCGCGATGATTACCCCCATGATGGTGCCCGCTACCGTGCCTATTACGCCGATCAGCGCGCCCTGCACGATGAAGATTTTCATGATGCTGGACGGGCTGGCACCGAAGGTACGCATGATGGCGATATCTGCGCGCTTGTCCGTCACCGCCATGACCAGTGTGGATACGATATTGAATGCAGCCACTGCGACAATCAGCGCAAGAATGATGAACATCACGCGTTTTTCCATCTGTACCGCGCGGAAAAAATTGGCATGCTGCTGCGTCCAGTCGCTGACGTAGTAATTGCCGTCCAACGCATCCGCGATCTGCCGCGAGACCTGCGGCGCCAGGAACAGATCATCGAGCTTGAGGCGCAAACCGGATACCGTATTACCCATACGATAAAGAGTGGCGGCATCCTGCATGTGAATCAGTGCCAGGCCTGCATCGTATTCATACATACCCACCTGGAATAACCCTACCACACGGAACTGCTTCAGGCGTGGCACCACGCCAGTTGGTGTGAATTGACCTTGCGGAGCCAACAGCACGACCTTGTCACCAACCAGCACACCCAGCGCATGCGCCAGATCACTGCCGAGGATGATGCCAAACTCACCCGGTCGCAGCGCGCCTAACTCCCCTGCCCGCATGTGTTCGCCGAGCTCGGCAACCTTCGTTTCATGCGCGGGAGAGATACCGCGCACAATCACGCCCTGGACTGACTGGCCGTAAGACAGCATGCCTTGCGCCATGATGTACGGTGCTGTCGCCTGCACATGCTCTGCATCGCGTAATTGCGCTTGCAGGCGCTGCCAGTCGCCGAGCACATTGTTGGGCCCTGTGATCTGCGCATGGGACGCCACGCCCAGAATGCGCGTACGCAATTCCTGTTGAAACCCATTCATGACCGACAGCACGATAATCAGCGCCGCTACACCAAGAGCGATGCCTACCATGCTGGTCAGTGAAATGAATGAGATGAAATGATTGCGGCGTTTGGCGCGGGTATAGCGGAGCCCGACGAAGAGCTCGAATGAACGGGTTCTGGAAAACATGGCGCGATTCTAGCAGGCTCCGGAAATATGGTGTGGGCTCGCCGGCATTGTCGAGCCTGCGCATGCTCTCTCTGCTAAAATGCGTGCATGTTCACCGGCATCATCCAGACGATCGGCAAGATCGAGCGCGTCACACCTGCAGGCAGCGATGTAAAGCTGTCAATCTCCGCACATGGGCTTGGCCTGGACGATGTCCAGATAGGGGACAGTATTGCTGTCAACGGCGTATGTCTTACTGCCGTCGACATCGCTGACGGCCATGTCGGCATGCATGTCTCGCGCGAAACTCTGTCTTGCACCGTAGGCCTGGACGCGCCGCGGCCGGTTAACCTGGAAAAAGCCCTGCGCTTTTCCGACCGTCTGGGCGGCCATCTGCTTAGCGGTCACGTGGATGGCGTCGGCCGCGTCGTCCGCTTCGAACCGGCAGGCGATTGCATGGCGTTGGTCATCCGCGCTCCGCAAAATATCAGTCGTTATATTGCGATCAAGGGCTCCATTGCGGTGGACGGCGTCAGCCTCACAGTCAACAGCGTCGAGCATGATGTATTCAGCATCAACCTCATTCCACATACACTGGAAGTCACCACGCTGCAGAATCTCGGGCTGGGCAGGCGCGTAAACCTGGAAGTCGACATGGTCGCCCGCTATGTGGAACGCCTGACGCAATGGAATACCAAGGATGCAGGCTGAGCGATGAATTCCATTTCGCCGATCCACGAAATCATTGATGAGATCCGTCAGGGCCGCATGGTCATCCTGGTGGACGAGGAAGACCGCGAAAACGAAGGAGACCTCGTACTCGCGGCGCAATTCGCCACACCGGAACACATCAATTTCATGGCGAAATATGGCCGCGGCCTCATCTGCCTGACACTGACCGAAGAACGCTGCCGCCGGCTCAGCCTGCCCGCCATGGTGCAGAAGAACGGCGCCAGCATGCGTACCAATTTCACCGTTTCAATAGAAGCCGCGGAAGGCGTGACGACCGGGATTTCAGCAGCTGACCGCGCACGCACGGTCCAGGCCGCGGTGGCGAAGAATGCCCAGCCCAGGGATATCGTAAGCCCGGGCCACGTGTTCCCGCTGACAGCAGAAAACGGCGGTGTCCTCGTACGCGCTGGCCATACCGAGGCGGGCTGCGATCTTGCCGCGCTGGCGGGACTGGAGTCCGCATCCGTCATCTGCGAAATCCTGAAAGATGACGGCAGCATGGCGCGACTGCCCGATCTCATGGAATTCGCGGCCAGGCATCAACTCAAGATCGGCACCATTGCCGACCTCATCCACTATCGCAGCCAGACCGAAAGCCTGGTTGCTCGCGCAACCGAACGCACGGTTACCACGCCTTACGGTGAAGTACGACTGATTGCCTACGCCGACAAGATCGCCAACGAAACCCATCTGGCGCTGGTCAAGGGTGAGCCCTCACCGGACAAGGAAGTGCTGGTGCGCGTGCACGAGCCGCTTTCGGTCTACGATCTGCTGGACAGCACCAGCCGCAGCCATTCCTGGAATGCCCTCAAGGCCATGGAGCAAATCCAGCAGTCGGACTGCGGTGTCATGGTCCTGTTGCATCGCAACGAAGACGGCGCAGAGCTGATCAACCGTATTCTTTATGCCGACGACCCGATTCGCCTGAGCCAGGATCTGCGTAATTACGGCATTGGCTCGCAGATATTGCTGGATCTGGGTGTGCGCAGGATGAAACTCATGGCGACGCCGCGCAAGATGCCCAGCATGGCCGGATTCGGACTTGAAGTAACCGGATATATGGAAGCAACCTGCTGATATTTATGCGATAATGCCCGCCGTGGAAAATGTAAATCTGACCGGTCACTTCCTCATCGCGATGCCCGCCATGACCGATCCTTATTTCGCCAGGTCTGTGACCTTCATCTGCGATCACAATGAAAATGGCGCCATGGGCGTCGTCATCAACCGCCCCATCGATATGACGCTGGATGCTTTGTTCGAGCAAATCGAGCTGCAGCTCAGCGATCCCGTCGCCAGCATGCCCGTATATTTCGGCGGGCCTGTTCAAGCGGATCGGGGTTTTGTGCTCCACCAGCCCGCGGGTAACTGGCAATCCACCATCGCCGTGAACGGCGATATAGCATTAACCGCCTCTAAAGATATTCTCGAAGCTGTTGCCCAGGGCGCGGGCCCGCAGAAGATCCTGATAACGCTGGGATATGCCGGCTGGGATGCTGGACAGCTTGAAGAGGAAATCTCGCAAAACGCATGGCTCACCGTGCGTTCTCCGGATACGAGTTCGCAGGATTCGATCATTTTCGATATTGCCGATGCCAACAAGTTTGACGCCGCCATGCACCTGCTGGGGGGAGACCTCATGCAGCTTTCCGGGGACATCGGGCATGCATGATGCTCCAGCAGCCATCCTTGCACCCGCCTACACATCTCCCATCCATTCCCGTATTACCGCAAGCATGAATTCCTCACCCTCCGCTTCCGCCGGCACAATACTGGCCTTTGATTTCGGCCAGAAACGCATAGGTGTCGCCATCGGCGAGCAGCTGCTGGGGATTGCGCACCCGCTCACCACCATCAATGCGGAAGCCAATGATGATCGCTTTCGCTTGATCGGCGAATTGATTGCCGAGTGGCAGCCCATTCAGCTAGTGGTGGGATTGCCGCTGTCGCTGGACGGCAAAGAACACAAGCTGACCTTGCTCAGCAGGAAATTTGCGCAACGACTCAATGGCCGTTTCAACCTGCCGGTAACGTTGGTAGATGAACGATTGACTTCTGCAGAAGCCAGCCAGACACTCAAGGAGATCGGCATTGGCGGGCGCAAGCAGAAGCCCATGCTTGACCAGGTGGCGGCGCAGCACATTCTTCAATCCTATTTTGACGGCCTCAACGATCATGACATTGCCTGACGCAGAAGAACTGCTCATCAAGCTTGCTGACGGAATCAAACCCTTCGTCACGCCCCAAACCGCATTGGTTGGCATTCACAGCGGAGGCGTGTGGCTCATGGAACGGTTGCTGACAATGCTGGGGCCGGATATAGCACATGGCACGCTGGACGTCTCCTTTTACCGGGACGATTTCGGCAGCCGCGGACTCCATGCAGAAACCCGTCCTTCGCAGATTCCTTTTGAAGTGAATGACAGGCATATCCTGCTGATTGACGATGTTTTCTATACTGGACGCACCATCCGGGCAGCCATGAATGAGCTCTTCGACTATGGTCGTCCGGCGAGCATTGCACTGGCCGTGCTGGTCAATCGCGGCGGGCGTGAATTGCCCATCGCACCCCAGGTCTGTGCCGCAGATATTCCACTACCTGCGGAGCAGAATCTTCAGCTTGTGCGTGCCGAGAATGGACGTTTTACATTGAAGCTGGAGCGTGCCGATGTTTAATCCGCAACTGGACACGGACGGCAAGCTCAAGCACCTGCTGTCGATTGAGGGTCTGCCGAAAAGCATTCTCAACCAGATCCTGGATACTGCCGACTCCTTTGCCGGTGTCGGCGAACGCGAGGTCAAAAAGGTCCCGCTGCTGCGCGGCAAGACCGTCTGCAATATCTTCTTCGAAAACAGCACGCGCACCAGGACGACCTTCGAGATTGCCGCCAAGCGCTTGTCGGCTGATGTCATCAATCTCAATGTGGGCACTTCGTCTCAATCTAAAGGCGAAACCATCCTCGACACCGTGGAAAATCTCACCGCCATGCATGCCGACATGTTCGTCGTCCGCCATGCAGAATCCGGTGCAGCGCACCTGATTGCCCGCCACGTACAGCCGCATGTCCATGTGATCAACGCCGGCGACGGCCGTCACGCCCACCCCACGCAAGGTCTGCTGGACGTGTATACGATCCGCCGCTACAAGCCGGACATGCATAACCTCAAGGTTGCACTGGTAGGCGATGTGCTGCACTCACGTGTGGCGCGTTCCGAGATTCATGCGCTGACGACGCTGGGCGTGCCTGAAGTGCGCGTCATCGCGCCGAAGACGCTGCTGCCGGGTTTTGTCGAACGCCTTGGGGTTCAGGTGTACCACGATATGCGCGAGGGTCTGAAGGATGTGGATGTAGTCATGATGCTGCGCCTGCAGAACGAACGCATGTCGGGTGCCCTGTTGCCGAGTGCGCAGGAATATTTCAAATGCTTTGGCCTCACCCAGGAAAAACTGGCGCTGGCCAAGCCTGATGCCATTGTTATGCATCCGGGACCCATGAACCGTGGTGTGGAAATTGATTCATCAGTGGCTGACGGCCATCAGTCCGTCATCCTGCCACAGGTGACCTACGGCATCGCCGTACGCATGGCCGTGATGAGCATATTGGCGGGGAACAGCTGATGAAAATTCACATCAAGAATGGCCGGGTCATTGATCCGAAAAACGGGATCGACAGCCGCACGGACCTGTTCGTAGCCGCGGGCCACATCGCTGGACTCGGAACCAAACCTGACGGCTTCACTCCCAACCAGACGATAGACGCCGCCAACCTGGTCGTATGCCCGGGTCTTGTCGATCTCTCAGCAAGACTGCGTGAACCCGGTTCCGAATACAAGGCCACGCTCAAAAGCGAACTGCGTGCTGCGGCGGCAGGCGGCGTCACCAGTCTGGCCTGCCCGCCGGATACCGATCCGGTGCTTGACGAACCCGGCCTGGTCGAGATGTTGAAGCATCGCGCCAAGCAACTTGATCTTGCTCATGTATATCCACTTGGCGCCCTGACCCGCCAGCTCAAGGGCGAACAGCTCACCGAGATGGCAGAGCTCACCGAAGCGGGTTGCGCCGGTTTCTCGCAAGCCGACACCGCCATTATCGATACGCGTGTTCTGTGGCGCGCCATGCAATACGCTGCCACCTTTGGCTATACCGTATGGCTGCGGCCCGAGGAACCTTATCTGGCGAAAGATGGTGTTGCCCATGATGGTGAAGTTGCTGCCAGGTTGGGTCTCAAGGGAATTCCGGTTGCTGCCGAAACGCTGGCTATTGGCAGCGTACTGCGCGTCGCCCGGGATACTGGCGCCAGGATTCACTTGAGCCGCTTATCCACGGCCGAAGGCGTGGACATGGTGCGCGAAGCAAAAAAACAGGGGGTCATGGTCAGCTGCGACGTCAGCATCAATCACCTGCACTTGACCGAGCATGATATCGGCTTCTTCGATTCTAATTGCCACTTGAGGCCTCCGCTGCGCAGCCAACGGGATCGCGAAGCGCTCTGCCAGGGGCTCACTGACGGCACCATAGACGCTATATGTTCGGATCATGCGCCGATAGACGAGGATGCCAAACTGGTGCCTTTTGCAGAAGCGGAACCCGGGGCTACCGGCCTGGAACTGCTGCTGCCGCTGACCCTCAAGTGGGCTGCGGAAAATCGCGTGCCCCTAACTGATGCCCTGGCGCGCATCACGCACGCGCCTGCCGGCATCCTGGGCATTCCTGCCGGTGAAATAGGCCTGCATTCCGCAGCGGATATCTGCATGTTCGATCCCGAACGTTACTGGCAAATCGCTCCTGCTACACTCCTGAGTCAGGGTAAGAACACGCCGTTCAGCGGCGCCGAATTGGCCGGCAAGGTCCGGTACACGCTGCTCAACGGCCATCTCGTACACAATAGCTGAAAGGCCGTCATGGATTTTCGAAGGGCATTGATACTGCTGGGTGTGTGCTGCCTCCCGACTGTGGCGCATGCGGCAGAACCCAAACCGGGTCTGTGGGATCTTAGCGTCACCACCACGGCAGAAGGCGCGGATGGCGTATTTGGGCCTTATACCTCCAGCCAGTGCCTGACGGAAGAGGATGTACGCAATCCGGAAAAACTGCTGGCGCAGAATGGCGTGGATGCCTGCACCTACAGCGACCGCGTTTATCGTGACGGCAACTTCAGTTTTAGCGTCCAGTGTGGCGGCACCATCCCGATGAGCGGTTCGGGCCGCATCAGGTACACGGCGGATAGTCTGCAAGGCACGATGGACATCGCGGCCGACTTGCAAGGTCTGCCCGTGAATACCCATAGTACGGTTTCCGGGCAGCGCGTCGGCGACTGTAGCAAGTAATCCAGGTATTCAGTTTCGCGACCAGTCCAGGTCATGCAAACCCTCTTCCAGCCCAAGACGCCGCAATAGCTTTCTCGCATCGAAGGGCGCCTTCACCTTGATATCGTTGTCGAAATAGCAATACACGCCCCTGGTCTTGCGCGCTGCCGGCTTTTGCTCCGAAATCACAACCGCATCAGCCACTTGCGAACCCTGGCTCCAGGCTTCGATGCGCGCAGCCCAGCGATCCAGCGCTTCTTCGGTATAGCCGCTGGCATATAGCTCCTCCTCCCCATGCAGGCGGATGTACACAAAATCCGAAGTAACATCCTCATAATAAGGCCATTTGCCTGCGGTATCAGCCACCACGAGCGCGACATCGTATTTGCGCAGCAGCTCGATAAAAAGAGGGTCCACGAAACTCTTGTTGCGGATTTCCACGGCATGCCTGAGCTGCCGGTTCTCGTCTATCGCCAGATAGCCCTGTTCCCGCATCCGGGGATCGCACTTTTCAGCCAGCTTCAATGCAGACTCCCAGTCATGCGGCAGCAACTTCAGGAAATTCTCGAATAGCTCGGCATCGAAGCGAAAACTTGGGGGGAATTGCCAAAGGATGGGGCCGAGCTTCTCCTTCAGATGAAACAACCCCGAGGCGAGGAAATTGGCAATAGGTCTCTCGACATCGCGCAATCGGAGGATATGCGTGATATAGCGATGCGCCTTGGCGCTGAAGACAAAGCCTGGCGGCGTATCCTCATACCAGCGCGCATAACTCGTCGCCCGCTGCAGCCCATAGAATGAGCCGTTGATTTCTATGCTGGGCAGTGCGCGCGAGGCGAAATGCAGTTCCTTCGCCTGCACCAGGTCCTCGGGATAAAAGACCTTGCGCCATGGCGCATAACGCCAGCCGGAGATTCCGATGCGGATTTGACCTGTAGCCTTTTTCTGTGACATGGCATGAATATATGCCGGCCACAGGCGGCGCTCTAGGCGCTATTACACAATGCCTAGATTATCCAGCCCGGCGGACAGATCCTTGTCCTTGGACGTTTTGCTCTTGAGCTTGATCTGCAGACGCAGGTCGTTGACCGAATCGGCATAACGCAATGCATCTTCGTAGGTGATCAAATCGCTTTCAAAAAGGTCGAACAGCGCCTGGTCAAAGGTTTGCATGCCAAGCTCACGCGACTTGGCCATGATTTCCTTGATTTCATGCACGTCGCCCTTGAAAATCAGGTCCGAAATCAACGGCGAGTTGAGCATGATCTCCATGGCTGCGGCACGGCCCTTGCCTTCTTTTTTGGGAATCAGGCGCTGCGAAACGAATGCCTTGACGTTGAGCGACAGATCCATGAGCAATTGATGACGGCGCTCTTCGGGGAAGAAGTTGATGATACGATCCAGGGCCTGGTTGGTACTGTTGGCGTGCAATGTCGCCATGCACAAGTGACCGGTTTCGGCGAAGGCAATGGCATAGTCCATGGTTTCACGGTCACGGATTTCCCCGATCAGGATGACGTCAGGCGCCTGCCGCAGCGTGTTCTTCAGCGCTGCAAACCAGCTGTCGGTATCCACGCCCACTTCACGCTGGGTCACGATACAGTTCTTGTGCTCGTGCACGAATTCAACCGGATCCTCGATGGTGATGATGTGGCCATAGCTGCTTTCGTTACGATAGCCAATCATGGCAGCCAGTGAGGTGGACTTGCCCGACCCGGTGCCGCCTACGAAAATCACCAGACCGCGCTTGGTCATCGCGACTTCCTTGAGCACTTCGGGCAGACCAAGATCCTCAAATTTCGGGATTTGTGTGGTGATGGTACGGAACACCAGGCCGGTAGAGCCACGCTGCACAAAGGCATTCACGCGGAAGCGGGCGACATTGGGAATGCCAATGGCGAAATTGCATTCCTTGCTGGCGTCGAATTCCGAGGCCTGCTTATCGTTCATGATGGAGCGTGCGATTTCCTTGGCCTGCTGTCCGGTCAGCGCCTGATTAGTAACTGGCGTCATCTTGCCATCGATCTTCATGGCCGGCGGAAACCCCGCCGTGATAAAAAGATCGGATGCCTTTTTCGCCAGCATCAATCGCAATAAATCGAATACAAATTTCTCCGCCTGCCCCTGATCCATGAGTTGCCCTTAAATATTGTCTTATTAACCTACGAAGGCGTCCTTGTTGGCCGCCTTGCTGCGTGCCTCGCCCAGTGAAATGACATTACGCCGCACCAGTTCCTGCAGGTTTTGGTCCAGCGTCTGCATGCCGATATTCTGGCCGGTCTGGATAGCCGAATACATCTGCGCGATCTTGTTTTCGCGAATCAGGTTGCGGATAGCCGGCGTGCCTATCATGATCTCGTGCGCAGCCACGCGTCCCTGCTCGTCCTTGGTCTTGCACAGCGTCTGCGAAATAACAGCGCGCAGCGATTCTGAAAGCATGGAGCGCACCATTTCCTTTTCCGCCGCCGGAAATACATCCACGATACGGTCCACGGTTTTGGCCGCAGAGCTCGTGTGCAGCGTGCCGAACACCAGGTGGCCGGTTTCCGCCGCGCTCAATGCCAGACGGATGGTTTCCAGATCGCGCATTTCACCCACCAGGATCACGTCGGGATCCTCCCGCAACGCGGAGCGCAGGGCGTTGGCGAAAGACAGGGTATGCGGTCCCACCTCGCGCTGGTTGATCAGGCACTTCTTCGTGGTATGCACGAATTCGATCGGGTCTTCGACGGTCAGAATGTGGCCGTATTCGTTTTCGTTGACGTAGTCGACCATTGCCGCAAGCGTCGTGGATTTGCCGGAACCGGTCGGACCGGTAACCAGCACAATGCCGCGCGGATTTTGCGCGATTTCCTTAAAAATCGGCGGACAGCCTAGCTGTTCCATACTCAGTATCTTGGAGGGAATGGTCCGGAATACAGCGCCGGCGCCACGATTCTGGTTGAAGGCATTGACGCGGAAACGCGCGAGATTGGGGATTTCGAATGAGAAGTCGCATTCCAGCGATTCTTCGTATACCTTGCGCTGGCCGTCATTCATGATGTCGTACACCATGTCGTGCACCTGGCTGTGATCCATGGACGGCACGTTGATTTTGCGTACATCGCCGTGGACGCGGATCATAGGCGGCAAGCCGGCTGAGAGGTGCAGGTCGGATGCCTTGTTTTTGACTGAGAACGCCAGTAAATCCGAAATATCCACGAAGAGCTCCTGTTATAATTTTTTGGCGATGAGAATGAACGGATTATGACCACAATTAGCGAGCGCTTGCAAGCCGCCAAGGCCGGCATCAAGGCCGCTGCGGAAGATTGCGGCAGGGATCCGGACACCGTTCGGCTGCTCGCCGTGAGCAAGGCGCACACTGCCGAAAAGATACGTGAAGCCCATGCGGCAGGACAGCATTTGTTTGGCGAGAATTACCTGCAGGAGGCCCTGGACAAGCAGGCCGAGCTGGCTGATCTTGATATCGAATGGCATTTTCTCGGCCCCATCCAGAGCAACAAGACACAAGCCATCGCACAAAATTTTGATTGGGTGCATGGGGTGGATCGCCTGAAGATCGCCGAGCGCCTCAATGCTGCGCGCCTAGAAGGCATGCCGCCGCTGCAGATCTGCATCCAGGTCAACGTCAGCGGCGAAGACAGTAAAAGCGGCGTAGCGCCTGAAGACGCATACCCTTTGGCATCCGCTATCCTGAAACTGCCTCGCCTGCATTTGCGCGGACTTATGTCCATCCCGGCGCCTACGTCAGATATTGCACTGCAGCGCAAGCAGTTCAGCCTCGTGCGCGACGTGTTGGGACAGCTCAAGCAACAGCTGCCGGTTTCACACAGCCTGGACACCTTGTCGATGGGCATGTCGGAAGATTTTCCTGCAGCGATTGCGGAAGGCGCCACTATCGTGCGCATAGGTTCTGCCATTTTCGGCACGAGACCGACCAAACCCAAGGAAGCATCATGAAAATAAGTTTTATTGGCGGCGGCAATATGGCCAGAGCCTTGATCCAGGGGCTCAGGCAAAATGGCTTTGCCATGCAGGATATTCAGGTCGTCGATCCCGATGGCGACAAACGTGCGGCACTGCAGCGGGATTTCGGTATCGCGACCAGCGAGAACCTGCCCAATGCGGCCAATGCCGACATTGTCCTGCTTGCCGTCAAGCCGCAGCAGATGCGAGATGTCTGTATTTTCCTGGGCAGTCTGTTGCAGCGGCAACTCGTCATTTCCATCGCCGCCGGTCTGCGCACGCAGGATATTTCGCGCTGGCTGGGCGGTTACGAAAACATCGTGCGCGTCATGCCTAATACGCCTGCGCAAATCCAGGCTGGCATTTCCGCGCTGTTTGCCATGCCTGTCGTCACCTCCGCCCAGCATATCCAGGCCGAGAACATCATGAAGGCTGTGGGCGAAATCATCTGGCTGGAGGATGAGCAGCAGATGGATGCTGTGACCGCCATTTCCGGCAGCGGCCCGGCCTATGTGTTCTATTTCATGGAAGCCATGCTGCAGGCAGCAGCCGAAATGGGTTTATCACATGACCAGGCTCGCGCCCTGTGCATGCACACCATGCAAGGGTCCAGTCGTCTCGCCGCAGCCAGCCCCGAAGACCCTGCCGAATTACGTTCACAGGTGACTTCCAAGGGTGGGACGACCGAGCAGGCTATAATGGCCATGGAAGGGGCAGGCGTAAAATCTGCCATCGTGAAAGCCGCCAGAGCCGCGGCGGAGAAATCCCGCGAATTGGGCGACCTGCTCGGAAAAAATTAAGGATTCTCTGACTACATGATTACCACCGCATTGCTGTTCCTGCTGCACACCATTCTGGGCTTGTTCATCCTTGCGCTCATGCTGCGTTTTTATCTGCAGCTGACGCGCGCACCGTTCCAGAATCCCGCCTGCCAGGCCATCGTCGTCATCACCAATTTTGCCGTCAAGCCCGTGCGCCGCATCATCCCCTCCTGGGGCAATATTGATCTCTCTACCTTGTTGCTGGCTTACCTGAGCCAATTGCTGCTGGAAGTGGCAAGCCTGTGGCTCAAGGATTTCCCGCTGTTCGTCGCTGGTAACTCCGTGCTGCTGGCCCTGTTCGGCCTGGCCGCCGTCAATCTTCTCAAGCTCAGCGTTTACATCTTCATGTACGCCGTCGTCATCCAGGCCATATTGAGCTGGGTCAATTCATACACACCCATGACACCTGTGCTGGATGCGCTTACGCGCCCGGTGTTGCAACCAGTACGGAGATACCTCCCTGCGGCGGGCGGGATCGATTTCAGCCCGCTGGTCGTGATCGTGATTGCCCAGCTATTGCTGATCATCCTCGTAACGCCGCTCGAACAGCACTTCCTGCGTTTGTTCTAGACTCTGGCTGTAACGCCTCTCCGCATTCCATTGCTACCGCCTGTCAGCTGACAGTGGGGTTATTGGAGTTTTTTACGGAATTACATTAGAGTCAGCTCATAAGGGAGACAAGCGCAGTACTTGTTCAAGGGCGGCGGGCTATCGCGAGACTATAAGAATAATGAGCAATGGACTCGAACAAAGAATCACGGATTTCCAGCAATGGCGCGACCAGCTGTCTGCCACAATTGCGGAATATCGTGACTGGCTGGACACCACCAAAAGCTCTGATGCCGTGCAGGATTTGCGCCTGTATGACATGTCGGAAGCGCTGAAACGCGATCATCTCACGCTTGCTTTTGTCGCCGAGTTTTCGCGCGGCAAAACCGAAACCATCAATGCGCTGTTCTTCTCCGATTTCAACCAGCGCCTGCTGCCATGTGAAGTCGGTCGCACCACGATGTGCCCGACCGAAATCTTCTGGGATGCGCAGGAAGAACCATGCATCAAGCTGCTGCCCATCAGCACACGCAAGCAGAGCGACAGCCTCTCGTATTTCAAATCCACACCCAACCAATGGACCAAACTGAGACTGGACATCAATTCCGCGGATGCCCTCAAGGAAGCCTTCCGCATGCTGGTGCAGCAGAAGGAAGTATCGCTGGAGGAGGCGAAAGAGCTGGGATTGTGGAATGCGGCAGATATCAGCATGGCGCAATCCCTGCAGAAGACCGGCAAGATAGAAGTACCGGTATGGCGTCACGCGCTGATCAATTTCCCGCATCCACTACTCAAGAGCGGTCTGGTGATTCTTGATACGCCAGGCCTGAATACGCTGGGCACCGAGCCGGAGCTGACATTAAGCATCATCCCGAATGCGCACGCCGTGGTATTTCTATTGGCCACGGACACCGGGGTTACCAGGTCCGACATGCATATCTGGACCCAGTACATTCGAGACCGCGCCAGCCGCAAACTGGCCGTACTCAACAAGATCGACATCCTGTGGGACGAAATGAAGTCGCAGGCCGAGATCGATGCCGTGGTTCAATCGCAGGTTGCAGCCACCGCACGCCAGCTCGGTTTGCCCTCCTCCATGGTGCTGGCCATCTCGGCACAGAAAGCCCTGGTTGGACGCATCCGCAAGGACCAGGCGCTGCTGGAAAAGAGCGGCATCCAGAAAGTCGAACAACTGATTGCAGACAGCATCATCGCTGCCAAGCACGAGATTCTGGGCAACACAATCGTGAACGAAGCCAGTGTCATGCTGAAAGCTTCGCGCAAGCTGGCGCAGGGGCGTCTCGATAATGCGCGTGTCCAGCTTGAGGAACTGCAGGGTGTCCGCGGTCAGAATCGCGAACTCGTGCAGACCTTGCTGAGCAAGATCACCGCAGACCACAAGATATACGAAGGTTCGGTAAGAACCTTCAATACCGGCAATCAGAAAATATCATCGATGGGCGACGAACTGCTCAAGCTGCTCAACACATCCAACCTGAACAGCCTGCTGCAGCAGAGCAAGCGGGAAATCGGCGATAGCTGGACTACCCGAGGCCTAACCAAAGGCATGAAAGCCTTGATCAGGGAGACATCCAGACTCGCAGACCAGATCAACCAGCAGGGGAATGAAATCAAGGGGCTGGCAGACGAACTCTATCTGCTGTTCGAACAGAAGCACGGCTTTGACCTGGGCCGGCCGCCCGCACTGGATATGGAATCCTTCCGTAGCAGCATGCATGCACTGGAAAAAGTAGCGAGCGACTTCTGTGCTGACCCGCTCAACATGATGACGGAGAAGCACTTCCTTATCCGCCGCTTTTTCCATAGCCTGGGCAATCAGGTCCGAACAATTTTCGAACAGGCCTTCAAGAATACCCAGTGGTGGCTGCAGGACGTGCTGTCCCCGCTGAAAAGGCACATCTCGGAACACAAGGACGCGCTGCAGAAACGCACGGAATCGCTGATGAGCGTACACAAGAATCTGCACGGACTGGAGAAAAACCTGAGCAAGCTGGAAAATGAAGTTTCCATACTGCATGAGCAGAGCAAATCGCTGGACCGCATGCTGCTCAGTCTGGTGCGTGCGGCACAACCGGCTGCCGCAAGATTAAAGGCGGCAGAAACCACCACCTGACCCTCGTCGCATACTTAGAGCAGGATGATATCGAACAACTCCTGTGAATATTGTGATTCCACCTGCAGTGCAATCGGCTTGCCGATGAAATCGGACAGATTGGCAAGACTTTGCGATTCCTCATCCACCAGCAGATCGATGACCCTCTGCGATGCCAGCACGCGAAATTCTTTTGCGCTAAACTGGCGCGCATGCCGCAGCAACTCGCGGAATATTTCATAACATACCGTTTGGGCCGTCTTGACCTCTCCACGGCCCTGGCATGCTTCGCACGACTCACAAAGAATATGCGCCAGGCTTTCACGTGTACGCTTGCGCGTCATCTCGACCAGCCCAAGGGCTGAAAACCCGCTGATTCCCACGCGCGCCCTATCCTTGGCTACGCCCTTGCGCAGCTCTTCGAGCACAGCGGTCTTCTGGTCTTCTTCATCCATATCGATAAAATCGACAATAATGATGCCGCCTAGATTGCGCAGTCTCAACTGCCGGGCGATACATTGCGAAGCTTCTAGGTTGGTCTTGAAAATGGTGTCGGATAGACTGCCACCGGTGACGAAGCCGCCGGTATTCACATCCACGGTGGTCAGCGCTTCGGTCTGGTCAAATATCAGGTAGCCACCGGATTTAAGCTCCACCTTGCGCGACATCGCCTTTTCGATCTCGCTCTCTACATTGTAGAAATCGAACAGCGGCCGATCGCCCTGGTATAGCCTGAGCCGTTTCACTGCACTTGCAGCATAGTGTTCGGCAAAATCCAGCAGCGACTGGAAGGTCTCGCGCGAATCCACCAAGATATGGTCGGTATTCTCATTGACCACATCGCGCAAAATGCGCATCGGCAGGTTGAGGTCGCGAAAGATCAGCGAGCGGTCTGCCGCACCTCGGCTCGCTGTTTCGATATTGCTCCAGACTTTCTGCAGATATTCGATGTCCGCCCGCAACTCTTCGTCGGTCGCCGCTTCTGACATAGTGCGGATGATGTAGCCGCCCTTGCGGTCAGTCGGCAACAATCGGGTCAGGCGGTCGCGCAGCATTTCGCGCTCTTTCTCATCCTCGATGCGCTGCGAGACACCGATGTGCTGCTGTTGCGGCAGATACACAAGGAAGCGCCCAGCAATGCTGATCTGTGTGGTCAGCCGTGCGCCTTTCGTCCCGAGGGGCTCCTTTACCACCTGCACGATCAGCGGCTGGCCTTCGTGCAATACCTCCTGGATGGTCTTTTCGGTTTCAGCCCCGTTGCATTCCAGAATATCCGCCACATGCAGGAAAGCCGCACGCTGCAGGCCGATTTCAACAAACGCCGACTGCATGCCCGGCAGCACACGACAAACCTCCCCGCGATAGATATTGCCAACCAGGCCCAGCGATGTGCTGCGCTCGATATGCAACTCCTGCACTGCGCCTTGCTCAAGTACGGCGACCCGAGTTTCTTGCGGCGTCACGTTGATCAGTATGGATTCACTCATTGCGAACTTTCTTGTTATTTGTTTTTTTGAAACTACTACAAAATCCGGATCCCTGCGCGTCTTAGCAACAGCGCGGTCTCATAAATCGGTAACCCCATGACACCGGAATAACTGCCTTCGATGCGCTTGATGAAGGTACTGGCCAACCCCTGTATGCCATAGGCGCCGGCTTTGTCGAAGGGCTCACCGGAGCTGATGTAAGCTTCGATCTCATCCGGGGTCAGCACAGCCATTTCCACCTGTGTGACGGAGATCAATGCCTGCACATCTTGCCCCGTTGCCACCGCAAGCCCCGTCATAACTTCATGTCTGCGGCCTGACATCCGCTGCAGCATATCGCGCGCTTCTGATGCATCCTGGGGCTTACCCAGAATACAGCCATCGATACATACTGTGGTATCCGCTGCCAGCACTGGTCGTATTTCCTGACTTCCATGCGCGATCATCTGCATGCAGGCTTCAGCCTTGGTTTTGGCTAACCGCAGCACATACGCCGCCGGATCCTCATTCTCGCGTTCCGATTCATCAATATCAGCGGGCAGCACAATAAACTGCACGCCAATCTGCTCTAGCAGTTCAGCTCTGCGCGGCGAACGCGACGCCAGGTAAATGGAAGAGGTCATCATGGATATCAGCAGCGTTGTAGTGACGTCTCTACCTGCTTGCGTTTAGCCGGACCGCAAAGCAGCTCTACCAGCACGAGCGCGAAGTCCATGGCGGTGCCCGGGCCGCGCGAAGTCACGATATTACCGTCAACTACCACGGCCTCGGTGCTGTAGCGATGCGAACCCGGAAGCTCGTCGAGCACGCCAGGGAAGCTGGTCGCTGCCCTCCCTTCCAGCAGCCCTGCGGCATATAGGGCCATGGGCGCTGCACAGATGGCGGCCACATATTGATCTGCACCAGCCATCTTCTGCAAAAGCTGCCTGATACGTTCATCATTCTTCAAATGCTCCGCACCCGGCATGCCTCCCGGCAATACCACCATGTCAAAAGATTCAAGCAGCACATCATCCAGCAAAGCGTCTGGCACGATGACCGTGCCGCGGCTGCATGTGACCGGCCCGACTGCCAATGCGGCGGCGACAACCTCAATACCTGCGCGGCGCAGGATATCGATGAGAGTAACGGCCTCAAGCTCTTCGCAGCCTTCAGCCAGTGGGATCAGTACCTTGCTCATGCTTATGTGGGTATTCAGGTTTCAGTCTGTGGTGTCAGCATTCATAATAACCAAAGCGGTTTCCTTTAACCACAGCGCTTCAGGATGATTGCACATGACGGAATGGGACTATTTGTTCAAGATCGGGCTCGCTCTATTCGCCATTGTGAACCCGATCGGCAGCCTGCCCATCTTCATCAGCGCCACCCAAGGTTGGTCGGCTGAGGATCGCGAACGCACTGCCAGGACCACCACCATCACGGTATTTCTGGTGCTGGCAGTATCGGTATTTTTCGGTGAGCGCATCCTGGGGTTTTTCGGCATCAGTATTCCGTCATTCCAGGTCGGTGGCGGCATCCTGCTGATGCTGATCGCGATCAGCATGCTGCAAGGCAAAGTTAGCCATGTCCGCCAGACGCCAGAGGAAGCGCAGGAAGTCGCGGACCGCGAAGTGATTGCCGTGGTGCCACTCAGCATTCCTCTGCTCGCCGGTCCGGGTGCGATCAGCAGCATGATCATCGCCGCGCAGCAGACCGGTTCCTTCTGGGGCCATGTTGCGCTCATCCTGCCGGTCAGCGTGGTATGCCTGTTGATCTGGATCATTCTGCGGCTGTCGGTCAACATCGCACACAGGCTTGGCACCATCGGCATCAACATCGTAACGCGCCTCATGGGGCTGGTGCTGGCGGCCATGGCGGTGGAATTCATCGCTCACGGCATCAATGGCCTGTTCCCCGGAATCAGCAGCTGAGTGGCTACATGCTGGCCCGCGTTGTAAAATGCCAGACTTTTTACCGCATACCGCCTGATGATCTGGAAGCCCAATACCACTGTTGCCGCAGTCATTGAACAAGATGGCAAGTTCCTGCTGGTTGAAGAAGAAACCGCAGACGGCATTCGACTCAACCAGCCGGCTGGTCATCTGGAAGACGGCGAAACCCTGTTGGATGCGGTAGTGCGCGAAGCTTTCGAGGAAACCGCCTACCGCTTCGAGCCCCAGCATTTATTAGGCATTTACCATTGGCGCCGCTCGGACAAGGAAGTCACCTATTTACGCTTTGCATTCACCGGCGAAGCTGTGGGCCCTGAGCCTGGTATCACACTGGATGCGGGCATCATTCGCGCTGTGTGGATGACGCCGGACGAAATCCGCAATTGCCAGGCCATGCATCGCAGTCCGCAAGTGCTTCTTTGCATCGAACACTATCTGGCGGGTCAGCGTTTTCCGCTCTCTGCCATTACTCACTTATGAAGAAACGCGTCATTGTCGGCATGTCTGGTGGCGTCGATTCGTCGGTCGCCGCACTACTGCTCAAGGATCAGGGTTATGAGGTCGTAGGCCTGTTCATGAAGAACTGGGAGGATGACGACACCGATGAGTACTGCCCCTCGCGGCAGGATCTGGTGGACGCCGTCAGTGTAGCCGACAAGCTGGGTATCGAGATCGAGGCGGTCAATTTCAGCAAGGAATACAAGGAGCGTGTATTCAGCAACTTCCTGGAGGAATACCGCGCGGGACGCACGCCCAACCCGGATATCTTCTGCAATTCCGAAATCAAGTTCAAAGCGTTCCTGGATCATGCCATGAGTATGGGCGCCGATCTCATCGCCACCGGGCACTACGCGCAGGTACGCGAAAAACATGGCCTGTACCAGCTGCTCAAGGCTGAGGACGGCAGCAAGGACCAGAGCTATTTCCTGTATCGCCTGAATCAGGCGCAACTATCCAAGACGTTGTTTCCGCTCGGCTCTCTGCTCAAGCGTGAAGTACGCGAAATTGCGCGCAAGGCTGGTTTGCCGACTAGCGAGAAGAAGGATTCCACCGGCATATGCTTCATCGGCGAACGCCCCTTCCGCGAATTCCTCAACCGCTATCTGCCACGCGAACCGGGCGAAATGCAGACGCCGGACGGGAGGATTGTCGGCCGTCATGAAGGTTTGATGTATTACACCCTGGGTCAGCGCCAGGGCCTTGGCATCGGCGGCTCCAGAAGCAGCAGTGGAGAGCCGTGGTTCGTGGCCGCAAAAGACATGGCACGCAATGTACTCGTCGTTGTACAGGGGCATGACCATCCGCTGCTGTTCAGTGACGGACTAACGGCCAACCAGCTACACTGGATTTCAGGGCGCAATCCGGAATCCCATTGGGTGTATGCAGCCAAGACGCGTTATCGCCAGCCCGATGCCCCTTGCGAGATAGACAGGCTGGAAGGCGATACAGCGGAGATACATTTCGGCCAGACGCAGTGGGCGATCACGCCCGGGCAATCTGTTGTTGTTTACGAAAGCCAGGTCTGCCTGGGCGGCGGGATTATTGTTTCATCGGTAGGATCGTCAGTCAGCCGTTAGCTGGACCTGGAGTCTTTAGCTGGGTTCCGAGCTTTTAGCTGGATTTGCTATCTACGGGCACGCTGTCCTTGAACGAAGCCCGCTTCATGAGCTTGTCGTAATGGCGCGCAAGGTTGGGGTACTGGTGTTTCCAGTTGATATCCTGGAAACGGAGTTCGAGATAGCCCAGGAAACATCCAAGCGCGATATCAGCCAGGCTGAAGGTGTCATTCACGCACCACTTGTCCTTACCCAGATCGTCGCTCAGCGCTTTCAGTCCGTGTTCGACCTTGCCGCGCTGCTTGGTGATCCACGCGGGATCCTGCAGGTTTTCGGGGCGCCGGGATTCCAGCAATGCCGCAACTGCCGCGTCTGTCGCGCCATCAGCCAGCGCCTCCCAGCGCCGCACGATGATCTTTTGTGCAGGATCGAGCGGGATCAGGTGCGCTAATGGATTTCTGTTGTCGAGGAATTCCGCGATGACACGCGAATCGAACAGGCTTGTCCCGTCATCCAGTACCAGCACAGGTATTTTGCCCAGCGGATTGTAGAGGGAAACAGGCGAATCCAGCGCTGATGGTGCGACTGCTTCCAGCTCAAGCTCGATACGCTTCTCTGCTGCCACGATTCTTACTTTGCGGGCATACGGGCTGGTAAAGGAATACAGAAGTTTCATGTGGTCTCTGAGGCCGTGTGGAGGCTTATAATCAAGGCGCTGCTATTATAAAGGAAATTATGGATTCCACTGTGCCCGGCACCGTTGTACCCCAAGTCACGCAGGAGGCTATTACCCAGGCTGTCAGGCTTGCGCTGGAAGAGGATGTCGCCCAGAGGGATCTGACAGCCCAACTGCTGCCATCAAACCAGCTGGCAACCGCCGGCATCCTGTGCCGTGAGCCTGCCATTTTATGCGGCACCCCGTGGGTGAATGAGTGCTTCCGACAGCTTGATCCTGACATCACTATTCAGTGGCAGACTGCCGAAGGCGAGCGTGTAGAAGCCGAACAGACCTTATGTATGCTCCACGGCAATGCACGCGCCTTGCTGACAGGCGAACGCTGCGCCCTCAACTTTCTGCAAACCATGTCTGCGACCGCGACTGTGACTCGGGAATATGCCGACGCTGTAAAAGGTACGCGAGCAAAGATTTTTGACACCCGCAAGACGCTGCCCGGCATGCGCCTCGCGCAGAAATATGCCGTAACAGTTGGCGGCGGCAATAACCAGCGCATGGGGCTCTACGATGGCATCCTCATCAAGGAGAACCACATCGCTGCAGCCGGCAGTATCAAGGCTGCTCTGGATGCGGCCAAAAAAATTGCCGAGCACAGCCGTGCTCCCATCCAGATTGAAGTGGAAAATCTCTCGCAACTGGCGTCTGCGCTGGATTGCGGGGCCACGCTGATTCTGCTCGACAATTTCAGCTTGCACGGCTTGCGGGATGCTGTAAAACTAAGCAGTGGACGAGCTGTACTCGAAGCCTCCGGCGGCATCAGTCTGGAAAATGTCAGGGACATTGCCCTGACCGGCGTGGACCGCATATCCATCGGCGGCCTGACCAAGAATTTAAAGGCGATTGATTTGTCTATGCGTTTTCACAGCCCAACCATAGGATGAGCAAATCAGGCATGAGCAAGCCCAACATCATCAACAAACCCACTCCCGGACAGATCACGCTTGGCGACGTGCTACGCATGCTGGTCAATGACGGGCTGGTGGATAAGAAGCAGGCCGAACAGCTCTACAAAGACCGCAAGATGGATAGCAGCAACCTGCATCCGCTGGTCATCGTAGGCGAACAGAAATGGAAAAGCCTGCGTCCGCCGCATAAACAGCTCACAGTGGCTGCCCTCACAGCCTGGTTGGCACAGCGAGCGGGTCTGGAGTATTACCATATTGACCCGCTGAATCTGGATTTCGGCTCCATCTCGCAAATGGTATCCAAGGCCTATGCTCAGCGGCTCAAGATCATGCCGGTCAAGGTCAAGAACAACGAGGCGATCATTGCGACCTCTGACCCGTTCCAGAATGACTGGGTGCCTGATCTTGAGCGCATGCTGAACATGAAAATCAAGCTGGTGCTTGCCAACCCGCTTGATATCAATCGTTATCTGCCTGAAATTTACAGCCTCGCCAATTCGGTCAATCTCGCGAACACTGCCAAGGCCGGGCAGATCGTCGGTGTACAGAATTTCGAGCAATTGGTCGAGCTGGGCAAGGACAAGAATCTCGACGCCAATGAGCAGCATGTCGTCAACATCGTTGACTGGCTGTTCAAGTACGCCTTCGAACAGCGCGCGAGTGATATCCATCTGGAACCGCGGCGTAATATCGGCCTGATGCGTTTCCGCATTGACGGCGTGCTGCATCAGGTTTATCAGATGCCGGCCAATATCATGAATGCCATCACCAGCCGCATCAAATTGCTGGGACGCATGGACATGGTGGAAAAACGCCGCCCGCAGGATGGCCGCATCAAGACGGTCACGACCGAGGGCGCCGAGATCGAATTGCGGCTTTCGACGATGCCTACGGCATTCGGCGAGAAGCTTGTCATGCGTATCTTTACGCCGGACGTCATCCTCAAGGATTTCATCGAGCTCGGCTTCTCGTCAGACCAGGCAGACCAATGGGGCAAATGGACCAGCAGCCCGAATGGCATCATTCTGGTCACAGGTCCCACCGGATCAGGCAAGACGACCACGCTGTATTCCACGCTGAAGCATCTGGCCACACCCGATGTCAACGTCTGCACGGTAGAAGATCCGATCGAAATGATTGAGCCATCCTTCAACCAGATGCAGGTACAGCAAAATATCGGCCTAACATTCGCTGACGGTATTCGCACACTGCTACGGCAGGATCCGGACATCATCATGATCGGCGAAATCCGCGATACTGAAACAGCGGAAATGGCCATCCAGGCCGCCCTCACAGGCCACCTGGTGCTATCAACGCTGCACACCAATGATGCGCCGGCCGCCATTACCCGCCTGCTGGATCTCAAAGTACCGCCTTACCTGATCCACTCTTCCATTTTGGGTGTCATGGCACAGCGCCTGGTGCGCACACTCTGCCCCAGCTGTAAAACGCCCGGTACCCTTGACCCGGCACAATGGGATGAACTGGTTGGCAACTGGAAAATCCCTATGCCAGAGGAAGTCCAGCTCCCAAATGGCTGTCAGGATTGCCGCAATACCGGCTATCGCGGTCGTAGCGGCATCTACGAACTGCTTACCATTTCTCCTGAACTCAAGAAACTCATCACTGGCGATGCCGATCTGGCAAAAATCAAGAAACAGGCTTACAAAGAAGGCATGCAGCCGCTGCTCATCAACGGTGCAGAAAAAATCGCCGCCGGCCTGACCACCATCGAAGAAGTCCTCAAAGTCGTGCCGACTTTAATGGATTGACAGACCTTTGGAATCCGGCTTAACCGCCTGATTAAGCTTGACCAAATACCCCCAAACAGTTAGTGTTCTGGGTTCCCGAATTATAAGCAAAACCAGCCATCTATATGGATCACCGTTCGACCCACATCACCGGTGCGGAAATCGTAATCCGCTGTCTGCAGGAGGAAAACGTCAAGTTTCTTTTTGGGTATCCGGGGGGTGCGGTACTTAATATTTACGACGAAATCTTCAAGCAGGACAAGTTCAAGCACGTTCTGGTCCGTCATGAGCAAGCCGCAGTCCACGCTGCGGATGCCTACTCACGCGCCACAGGTGAAGTAGGCGTTGCGCTGGTGACCTCCGGCCCCGGTGCGACCAATGCCATTACCGGCATCGCCACCGCTTACATGGACTCTATCCCGCTGGTCGTCATCAGCGGCCAGGTGCCTACGCCTGCCATCGGCATGGACGCGTTTCAGGAAGTTGACATGGTCGGCATTACCCGTCCATGCGTAAAGCACAATTTCCTGGTAAAGGATGTCAAGGATATCGCCGCCACCATCAAGAAGGCCTTCTACATCGCAGGCACCGGCAGGCCCGGCCCCGTGGTGGTAGATATTCCCAAAGACATTACGCAGCATCTTGGCGATTTCGAATATCCGAAATCTGTCGAAATGCGTTCGTATAATCCTGTCGTCAAGGGGCATTCCGGCCAGATCAAGAAAGCCGTAAAGTTGATCCTCGAAGCCAAGCGCCCGATGATCTACAGCGGCGGAGGCGTTATTCTGGGCGATGCATCCGAGGAACTCACCAGATTCGCTCGCGAGATTGGCTGCCCGGTCACCAACACCCTGATGGGTCTGGGTGGCTACCCTGCCACGGACAAACAGTTTGTCGGCATGCTGGGCATGCACGGCACGCTTGAAGCCAACATGGCGATGCAGGAATGTGATGTGCTGATTGCAGTCGGCGCGCGTTTTGACGACCGCGTCATTGGCAATCCGGAGCATTTCTTCCGCAAGGACCGCATCATCATTCACATTGATGTCGACCCTTCCTCCATCTCAAAGCGCGTCAAGGTCGATGTGCCAATTGTCGGTCATGTACAGACGGTACTGTCCGAGATGAATGCGCTGCTCAAATCACCTGAAACCAGGCACGACCCTGCCGACCTGCAGGCATGGTGGACGCAGATCAATGACTGGCGTAGCAAGAGTTGCCTCAATTACGATCGCAGCAGCAGCGTCATCAAGCCGCAGTTCGTCGTTGAAAAGCTGTGGGAAGTCACCAATGGCGATGCGATCATCACCTCTGATGTAGGTCAGCACCAGATGTGGGCGGCCCAATACTATAAATTCGATAAGCCGCGTCGCTGGCTCAATTCCGGCGGCCTGGGCACCATGGGTGTTGGCCTGCCGTATGCCATGGGTGCGCAGCTGGCTCATCCCGAATCGCAGGTTGCCTGTATCACGGGCGAGGCATCCATCCAGATGTGTATCCAGGAGCTTTCGACCTGCAAGCAATTCCATTTGCCGGTCAAGATCGTCAACCTGAACAATCGCTATATGGGCATGGTTCGCCAGTGGCAGGAGTTTTTTTACGGCAACCGTTATTCGGAATCCTACATGGACGCACTACCGGATTTCGTCAAACTGGCAGAAGCCTACGGGCATGTCGGCATGCAGATCGAGAAGCCTTCTGATGTAGAGCCGGCACTCAAGGAAGCTTTCGGCCCCAAGCTCAGGGAGCGCATGGTATTCCTGGATTTCCTCACGGATCCCAAGGAAAACGTATTCCCCATGGTGCCGAATGGCAAGGGGCTTTCCGAGATGATTCTGGCAGAGGAGCTGTAAGATGAAACACATCATCTCTCTGCTCATGGAAAACGAAGCTGGGGCATTGTCGCGAGTTGCCGGATTGTTCTCGGCGCGTGCCTACAATATCGAATCGTTGACGGTAGCGCCCACCGAGGATGAAACCCTGTCGCGCATGACCATTGTGACCTCGGGGTCGGATGAGATCATCGAACAGATCATCAAGCAGCTCAACAAGCTGATTGACGTAGTCAAGGTGCTGGACCTCAACGACGGGCGCTTTATCGAGCGTGAACTCATGCTGGTTAAGGTCAAGGCGACCGGCGCCTATCGCGATGAGATGAAGCGCATGTGCGACATCTTTCGCGGACGCATCATCGATGTGGCTGATGGCAGCTACACGATCGAGCTGACCGGCTCGGGTTCTAAGCTGGACGCCTTCCTGGAAGCCCTCGACAAGTCGGCCATCCTGGAAACCGTACGTACCGGCGCTTCCGGCATTGGTCGCGGTGACAGAATTCTAAAAGTCTAGTTAATTATTGATAACCATAAGAAACAGTATCTGAAAGGTAAAGTATGAAGGTTTATTACGATAAGGATGCCGACCTCTCCATCATCCAGAAGCTCAAGGTCACCATTGTCGGCTACGGCTCTCAAGGCCACGCGCATGCGCAAAACCTCAAGGATTCTGGCGTCAATGTCACGATTGGTGCTCGCAAGGACGGTAGCTCCTTCGCAAAGGCAGAAAAAGCTGGCCACGCTGTCAAAGAAATCCGCGAAGCAGTGCAGGATGCCGATGTTGTCATGGTATTGCTGCCGGATGAAACCATGGCTGGCATCTATCACGCCGAGATTGCACCTAACTTGAAAAAGGGTGCCGCCCTGGCTTTTGCACATGGCTTCAACATCCACTACAACCAGATCGTGCCGACCAAGGATATGGATGTCATCATGATTGCACCCAAGGGCCCTGGCCATACGGTGCGTTCAGAATACGTCAAGGGTGGTGGCGTACCCTCTCTTATCGCTGTCTACCAAGATGCCTCCGGTAAGGCCAAAGACATTGCGCTCTCATACGCTGCGGCCAATGGCGGCACCAAGGGCGGCGTGATCGAGACTGATTTCCGCGAAGAAACCGAAACCGATCTGTTCGGTGAGCAGGCCGTGTTATGCGGCGGTGCCGTGGAACTCATCAAGGCAGGCTTCGAGACCTTGGTAGATGCAGGTTATGCGCCCGAGATGGCCTACTTTGAATGTCTGCATGAGATGAAGTTGATCGTAGACCTCATGTACGAAGGCGGCATTGCCAACATGAACTACTCAATCTCCAACAATGCCGAATATGGTGAATATGTCACCGGCCCCAAGGTCATCAACGAGGAATCGCGCTGGGCCATGAAGGAAGCTCTTGCTGCTATTCAAAACGGTGAATATGCCAAGAAGTTCATCCTGGAAGGCCGTATGGGCTATCCTGAAATGACTGCGCGCCGCCGTCTCAACGCTGTGCACCAGATCGAGCAGGTTGGCAGCAAACTGCGCGCGATGATGCCCTGGATCAGCAAAAACAAGCTGGTTGATCAGTCCAAGAACTGATTGTTCTGGCATAGTGAAAGGGCAGACGTTTGTGCGTGCTGCCCTTTTTTATTGAACATCGTCTTTAAACCCCAGGTGCCATCGTGCTTAGCCGCCTAGCCGTCTTACATCAGTATTTGCTGCCTAAACAGGCTCTGACTATCGTTGCCGGCAAATTCGCCAGTTCCCGTGCGGGGTGGCTGACCACTGCTGTTATCCGATGGTTTGTCCGCCATTACAACGTCAATATGCAAGAGGCGAACGAGCCTGATATTGAAAAATATGCCACCTTCAATGATTTTTTTACGCGCTCCCTACGCGCAGATGCCCGCCCGCAAGCCTCTGCTGACTTTCTGTGCCCGATTGATGGCGCTGTCAGCCAGCTTGGGAAAATCCAAGGCAATCAGATCTTTCAGGCAAAAGGCCATCTTTATTCCACACAAGCCTTGTTGGGGGGGGATGCTGCCTTGGCTACTAAATTCCAGGACGGCAACTTTGTCACCTTGTATCTGAGCCCCAAAGATTACCATCGCATCCATATGCCTTGCGAAGGCAAGCTCAAGCGCATGACTCACGTACCAGGCGCACTCTTCTCAGTAAACCCGCTTACCGCCAAAGGCGTACCCAATCTGTTTGCCAGAAACGAGAGGGTCATCTGTGAATTCGAGTCTGCCGAGAATGGCAGCTTTGTTTTGGTGCTTGTAGGAGCCACCATCGTGGGCAGCATGTCAACGGTATGGCATGGTGTTGTCAATCCGCCAAGGCCTGGACGGATACGGACCTGGGAATATATGGATCGGGATATTGTTCTGGAAAAAGGTCAGGAAATGGGAAGGTTTTTGCTTGGCTCAACCGTCGTCATGTTATTCCAAAAAGATGCGCTGGAGTTCATCGCAGAGTGGAAGCCCCTACGCACTGTATGGCAAGGCGAGATGATGGGGCAAAAACTAGAATCAGGCAGAGTTGATCACTAAACTGGGATTTTTGCGTGGCTGCTTGCGCCTGTCGTGCAGGTGGTTAGCGAGTTCCTTGAGTGCCATGCGGTACACGTCGCGTTTGAATTCGATCACATTGTCCATCGGAATCCAGTAATCGCTCCACCGCCATGCATCAAATTCCGGGTGAGGCGTAGCGCGCAAAGACACATCGCAATCCCGCCCAACCATGCGCAACAGAAACCATATCTGCTTCTGACCCTTGTAGCTGCCGCGCCATTCTCGTTTGATCCAGTGTGTCGGGACGTCGTAGCGCAACCAGTCGCGTGTGCGTCCTAGAATTTTTACATGTTCGGGCCGCAAGCCGATTTCTTCCATGAGCTCACGGTACATTGCCTGCTCAGGTGTTTCACCTGACTTGATACCGCCTTGCGGAAACTGCCAGGAATGCTCGCGAATACGCTTCCCCCAGAACACCTGGTTCCGGACGTTGCAGAGAATGATACCTACATTGGGGCGGTATCCGTCGCGATCTATCATGGTTTAGGCAAACTCGTTCATTATTTGCAATTTTTCCACAATTCGCCCCCATTTGAAAGCGGGAAAATCTCCCGTCGCCGTTACCAATGCAGGCTACAACGTTGACCCTGTCTTCAAGACTTGCTTATACTTTGGGTCAACCACCGCGATAACTCGGGCGTTTTTCACCCAAGCAACTCGAGCATTCTCCCATTTTGAAATCATTTCGATTACTCGCTACAGTACTTTTCGGTATCTCAATTGCCATGCCAAGCTGGGCGGATAGCTATGCCTACATTACCAATCAGGGTAGTAACGATGTTTCGGTGATCGATCTCGCCAAGAACAGTGTGATTGCGCGTGTGCCTGTTGGAAAATCGCCTGTTGGAGTTGCGGCCTCATCCAGGCTTGGCCGGGTTTTCATTTCAAATGTGGATGGTCAATCCATCACTGCCATAGACATGAAAACCAACAAAGTTATCTCGGAGACTTCTATTGCCGGTTCACCAGTGGGCATGGTTTTGTCTCCTGACAATGCCAGACTATATGTTGCCGACTGGTTCGAAGACAGGATTCTTGAGCTGGATACAAGCAATATGTCGCTGATTCGGCAGATTAAAGTTGAGAAAGCGCCAGCTGGCATGGCAGTTAGCCCGGATAGTAATCACCTTTATGTCGCCAACCGCGACAGCAATGATGTTGCGGTCATCGATATCGCGGCCTTCCGCATTACATCTCGCATCCCCGTCGGCAATCATCCTTTCGGGCTCACGGTCAGTCAGGATGGGGCTTGGTTATATGTAGTCAACGTCCAAGACAACAGTCTGACTGCTATCAATATGCAAAAGGAAGAAACGTTCACTGTTGCAGTAGGCGAGCATCCTTACTGTGCTACGGTCAGTCCCGACGGTAAATTTGTTTACGTGACCAATACACAGGCAGATTCGGTTTCAGTCGTCGACATGCTTCAGAAGAAGACCACTAACACTATTATGGTGGGCGGCTTTCCTGAAGGCATTAACTACGACAACTCAACCCACAAAATTTATGTCGCCAATTGGTTCGACAATTCGGTATCCGTGATAAACGCCAGAAACAATCAACTGGTAACAACGATCTCAACCGGCACCCAGAGCCGGGCTTTCGGCCAGTTTATTGCTGAGGCGGCGCACTGATGAAGTATCCCGCTGGTAGAATCACTGCGGTATTTTTGTAATCATTAAAAATGGAGAATCACATGAAAAGGTTTATTGCATTCCTTGCCATCGCACTGCTGCCCTTCGCTGCATCCGCACACGGCCCTTCGCCACAAAAAGTAGAAAAATCCGTAACAATCAAGGCTGAGCCGGCCAAGGTATGGGCACTGGTTAAAGATTTCGGCAATATGCAAAAGTGGCATCCGGCGGTCACCAATACCAAGCTGGAGAAAAAAGGCAATGACACCTTCCGTACGCTTACCCTGAAAGATGGCGGTACCATCTACGAAAAGCTGCGCAGCATTGATGACCAAAGCATGCAGCTCAAATATGAAATCGTTGAAGGCGTACTACCGGTCGCAGACTATTATTCTGTAATGACTGTGAAGCCTGGCCCTGTCGCTGGCGAAACCACGGTTACCTGGATGGGTCGCTTTTATCGAGTTTACAAACTTAACCCCCCCATTCCCGCCGGCCAGGATGACGAGTCTGCCCTTAACGCAGTCAATGGCGTTTACGATGGTGGATTAGCGAATCTGAAGAAGGTTGCAGAAGGCCAAAAATAGTCATTACACTGACATTTTTGGTCACAAAGCTCATCAACAATCAGTTGTCACAGGCCTTAGGTGCCTGTTTCTACAGCCCCTAAGCAAGAAAAAACTTGGCACAGCTTTTGCTGAAACATAACACGCCTCACTTATTTAGTAGGCCACTTATCAATAACACAAGGGGTTTTAAATGATTAAGAAAGCTCAACAGGGTTTCACTCTGATCGAACTGATGATCGTGGTTGCGATTATTGGCATTCTGGCAGCTGTTGCCATTCCTGCTTACCAGGATTACACCATCAAAGCCAAGCTGTCTGAGCTTACAAGCTTGACCAGCCCTGCACGGACTGCTGTAGGTATTTACTGTAACGATTTAGGCGGGACATGGGCAACCGCTACCGGCGCCTCATTGGCTGCTTTGTCAGGCTCTGCGACTGCGGGTAGCAACGCAATTCCTATCCCTGCTAACGCAAAATATACGGGGAGTGCGAATGTAACTGCAGCCACGGGTATTGTCACAGCTATAACAACTGGGACTAACGGAGTACCTGCTGGAAATATTACTTGGACACCAAACTGCAGTGCATCTGGTACAACATGGACTGTTGGTGGCACTATCCCAGCAAAGTACTATCCGAAGCCCTAATCTGTAGCGTTTGGCTTAAGAAAGGGGGGCGCGAGCCCCCTTTTTACTATGCGCCTCAATAAATTCGTTCTACTATTTTTCATTCTTGCTCTTACCTTGGCGTGTTATCTGCCAGGCTTGGCAGGGGGATTCATTTTTGACGATGGCGTCAACTTGGGGATGAATCCCAACCTGAAAATCCAAACGTTGGACCTGAATACCCTCCAGCAAGCAGCCTTTTCGGGGCATGCCGGCCTGTTGCAACGGCCAATTAGCATGCTTAGTTTTGCCGTTAATTATTATTTTTCCGGCGACGTCTACCATTTCAAAGCAACCAATCTTGGAATCCATCTAGCCAACGGATTATTGGTGTTCATATTCACCAGACTTCTATTCAAATTTTACTCTCGCATCCATCAGCCAATTGGAGATGACCAGTTATCATGGATTGCCATCGCGGTGACAGCAATTTGGCTTCTGCATCCGCTCAATCTTACCAGTGTTCTTTATGTAGTACAGCGCATGACCAGTCTCGCGATGATGTTCACGCTAGTCGGGCTGGTGCTATACCTGGCAGGCAGGCTACGTCTTCTAGAGGGAGGAGGAAAAGGCTTTTTTGCTATTGCCGCCGCGATATTTCTTGCCTCTCCGTTCGCAGCCTTGAGCAAGGAAAATGGCGCTTTACTGCCATTGCTCATTCTTGTATTGGAATTCTTTTTGTTGAAGTGGCAGACTGCGCATCAAGAAACCCGCCTTGTTCTAATGGCAATGGTATGCACAGCCGCACTAGCACCCGTGCTGGCAGGTTTCTTCTATATATGGGCCCATCCTGACTTGCTTCATTCTAGCTATCAGTGGCGCGATTTCTCATTAGTTGAACGGCTGATGACGGAAGCTCGTGTATTGTGGTTCTATCTACATATGACATTGCTACCCAATATGGCGCAAATGGGCTTGCATCATGATGACATTTTGATCTCTAGAAGCCTGGTTTCACCATGGGCAACATTACCAGCCGTGTTGGGCATACTATTGCTTGCAGGCAGCACCCTCCTATTACGAAAGAAACTTCCTCTATTGGCCTTCGGGATCGCATTTTTTTTGATAGGACATTCGCTTGAGTCCACGTTTATTCCTTTGGAAATTGCAGCTGAGCATAGAAATTACTTACCTATCCTTGGGGTGTTATTGCCCTTAACTTATTATGCATTATCACCAATAACTCATTTGAGCAGCGCCCGATTGCGATGTTTTGCATTTTTAGGGGTGGTTGTTCTTTTTGCTTGTATTACAGCGATTCGCGCGCATCAATGGGGAGATCCACTAGTTATGCGTATGCTAGAGGTGGAGCGACATCCAAATTCTGCACGGGCCAACATTGAAATGGGCCACCTTTACAATTACATTCCCCCACATTCCGATGAGAACGCAATTGAGCTCTACAACAAGACAGTATTCTATTATCAGCAGGCTGCGAATGTAGCGCCCAATAATATTGGAGGGTTAACGAGTCTCGTGGCTATGAATGCAGAGCGAGGCTTACAGATCGATTCGACATTGATTGATGCGCTGGAGCATCGTCTTGCGACAGCTCCTTTTGGTCCTCCCAACAAAAACTCATTGGTAGGTGTGGCAAGATGCATTGCTAGTAGAAGTTGTTCTGTTGATTCAGAAGTTATTGGTCGGCTTTACCGTGCAGCATTGTCAAACCCGACTCTTACTGGTAGCTTAAGAAGCCAGATTGTTTCAGAGTTTGGTCAAATTCCTCCGCAAGTGTGGCATAGGTAAGGAATCAAATCCGATCGGACTTACCAGTATGATATCCGTCATCCTCCCAGCACGTAACGAAGTCGCCAACTTAGCCTCGATATTGCCAATTCTGCGCACAATTCTGCCAGAAGCAGAAATCATGGTGATAAATGATGGTTCAACTGATGAAACCGTTGTCTCGTCCAAGAAACAATTAGTCACCGTTATCTCCCACCCTTATCCCAAGGGCAACGGGGCAGCCATTAAAACCGGTGCCCGTGCAGCCAAGGGAGATGTGCTTGTATTTATGGATGCCGATGGGCAGCACAAACCGGAAGATATTCCGTTACTACTCGAGAAGTTTAACCAAGGATATGACATGGTGGTTGGTGCTCGCCAATCCGGATCGCACGCTGGAGTGCACCGTGCTGCCGCCAATGACGTATTTAGCCGCTTTGCCACCTGGATGGTGCAGCAACCTGTAGAAGATTTAACCTCTGGATTTCGAGTAGTAGATGCGAAAAAATTCCGCAAATTCCTTTACCTACTTCCGAATGGATTCTCCTATCCCACTACCATCACAATGAGTTTTTTCCGGGCAGGCTTCAATGTGGGCTACGCACCAATTCAGACCCTACAGCGTGCTAATGGCAAAAGCCATATTCGCCCTATTCGTGATGGGATCAGATTTCTATTGATTATCATCAAGATAGGGACGCTGTACTCCCCCCAAAAACTTTTCATTCCTATCAGTGGCGGATTCTTTCTCAGCGGACTTCTGTATTACCTCTACACTTTCCTAACCGCTGACCGCTTCACTAATATGAGCGCACTGCTTTTCATATCTGCAATTCTGACATTCCTGGTCGGCATCGTTTCCGAGCAGATTTCGGCGCTGCACTACAAAGGTATAGACGACGCACGTCGTAATGACTGACATGCGTGTATTGATGGTCAGTACCTCCTACCCTAGGGATGAACTTGACTGGCGCGGTAGATTTATAGCCGACATGGTTACTGCCATTGCTGCAAAAATAGATCAACTATCGCTTTGGGCTCCACCCGGCAAACTCCCATCAGGTGTAACGGCCGCTTATTCTGTATCCGACAAGCTCTGGCTTGAAGCATTGCAGACCCAAGGTGGAATCGCTCACCTCTTGCGCACTCGCCCATTTAAAGGTCTTGTTATGGCTGCTACCCTGCTAAGAAGGCTGGCATGTACCTACAGGCACTCGAATGCAGACGTCTTGCATATTAACTGGCTGCAAAATGCACTCTCGATTGGAACCAGTAGCAAGCCTGCACTTATTACCGTATTGGGTAGCGACTATCGTCTTCTTAAAATCCCAGGGATGGTCTCTCTTATGAGAAGGGCACTAAAGCGCCAGCATGCCATTATTGCTCCAAACGCAATGTGGATGTCACCTCAATTAGTGCATCATTTTGGAGATCTTGCAGAGGTACGCCAGATTCCGTTTGGGGTGGATGCACGGTGGTTTACCATCCGCAGGAACCCCTCCCCAACGCCAAAATGGTTAGCAGTGACCCGCTTGACCCGGGACAAGCTTGGCGACTTGTTATCTTGGGGAGAAGGTCTTTTTGGTCATGGGCGGGAGTTACACCTCTTCGGCCCTATGCAGGAAAAAATTGCACTTCCGGATTGGCTGATCTGGCATGGCCCTACCCATCCGGATGAGCTTGCCGATACGTGGCTTCCTTATGCCACTGGCCTCATCACTTTGAGTCGCCACAGCGAAGGCCGACCACAGATTCTGCTGGAAGCCATGGCAGCAGGAATGCCTGTTATAGCTTCTGATTTGCCCGCCCACCGCGACGTCATAGCGCATGGGCAGAATGGTTATATAGCAGATTCCCGCGCAGCCCTGGCCGAAGCGTTGCAACATGCCGAACTCAACGAGATCAATCGGCAAATCGGTTCCAACGCACAATTCTTCATCCGCGATCACATCGGTGACTGGGACCAATGTGCGGACCGCTACCTCACAGCCTACCGTGACTTAATGGCACACAATCATGGCGCCTAGCCTGCTCTTGCTTGGAGGAAATGGGTTTATCGGGGAAGCATTGGCGCGGAAGTATGTAGCACAGGGCTATACCGTGCACAGCATATCGCGCCGCAAATCTCGTGTGGCTCTGCCTGGTATCCATACTTATGCAGCTTCGCTAGATGATATGGCATTACTTGATCAGTTGATTCCGCAATGCGATCTAATAATCCACACTGCTAGCACCTGCACGCCAGGCTCATCCGCGAACCACCCCAGCAGAGAGGGGGAAGAAAACCTGCTGCCGCTACTCAGGCTTATCGAGGCACTGACCAAACGTCCACCCCGACCATTCCTCTTCCTATCCTCTGGTGGGACTGTGTATGGCAACCCCCACAGTTTGCAGGTTAAAGAAGATGCCCCTCTTGTACCCATTTCGTATCATGGTGCAGCGAAATCTTCCGCCGAGCTTTTCCTGCACGCATTTGCGCAAACAGGTTATCCAATTGCGGTCCTGAGGCCTTCTAACGTGTACGGGCCGGGACAGGATGGGCCATCAGGTTTTGGCTTGATCAGGACTGTTCTTCAACATATAAACTCCGATGCGCCGATGGAAGTCTGGGGGGATGGAAGTACCTTGCGTGATTATTTGTATATCGAGGATCTAGTAGAAGCCATACTGCGAGTCCAGCGCCAAGGCTGCACAGGCGTTTTCAATGTGGGCACAGGTGTGGGCCATAGCGTGCTCGAAGTCATTGCCTGCGCAGAGGCTGTTACAGAGCGCAAGTTATCCGTCATTCAGAAGCCAGCGAGGATTTTAGATGTGCGAGGCATCGTGCTTGACTTCCACAAGCTTAACAAGGCTACGGGCTGGAAACCTTCAACCGGCCTGGAATCAGGCATTCGGCACACCTGGGAATGCCTATCTCGTCGATGAGACCTGTAGTATCAATATGCATCGCCAATTTCAACGGCATTCCGGTATTGCAGGAATGCCTTGAATCCATATTTGCTCAACAGGGAAATATCCCGGTTGAAATCATTGTCCACGACGATGCTTCCACAGACGATTCTGTCGAATTTTTACGCAGCACCTATCCAGACATCACGCTCATTGAAAGCGCGAACAATGTCGGCTTCTGTGTCGCCAATAACCGCATGGCAACGATTGCCAATGGTGAATATCTGTTGCTGCTGAACAATGATGCAGCATTATTCCCTGATGCCATTACCTCATTCTTAGCCAAGGCCAAAGACATCAGTGACCCGGCCATTCTGGGGCTGCCGCAATATGATGCAGTTAACGGTGAGTTATTGGATAGAGGTAGCATGCTCGACCCATTTCTGAATCCAATTCCCAACCTTGACCCCAAGCGATCAGAAGTTGGGATGGTGATGGGCGCCTGTTTCTGGATACCTAAAGACTTGTGGGAAGAGCTGGGCGGATTTCCTGAGTGGTTTGGTTCAATCGGCGAGGATTTATATTTGTGCAGTATCGCAAGACTTCGCGGCCACTCAGTGAAGGTAACGCCGTATTCCGGCTACCGTCACTATGTAGGGCGGAGTTTCGGCGGCGGAAAGATATCCAACCAGCAACTACAAACTACCTATCAACGCAGAGAGTTATCGGAAAGAAACAAAACGTACGTCATGATGCTCAGCTATCCGCCAATACTGCTTGTTATATTGCCGCTGCATCTACTACTGCTCGCCACTGAAGGACTGATACTCTCATTCCTAAAGCTCGATTGGAAACCTCTTACCAGAATTTATCTTCCAGTATTCACAGCCTGCTGGAGCAAACGAAATATGCTTAAACTGGAACGGGACAAGATATTCTTGGGCCGTCGCATCACGACATGTGCGTTCCTAGCCCCTATTAAGTGGTTCCCTCATAAGCTGAGATTACTATTCAGGCATAAACTTCCCGCTATTACCTGATCAATAGATCAATAGCGATGCTGCCCCAGTTCCTTGCATAGGCTGTATACCGCCCCGATCTAACTTCATGAGCGATAGCAGGCAATCTTTTGAGGCGCGACTTTGGCAGAGCCTGGCGGGCTTCGAGATGGGCAATCTTGTCCAAGAGCTTCTTCTGAATTGAAGTAGCAATCCCTAAGGCATCAAGCCTTTCTCTGAGAACCAAAAGCTTCTTGATTTCATCGTTATACCATTCGTACCTGTTCAGTTCTTTCGCTGATCGCATCTCTTCCCAGATAGTTCTTTTCCGTCCACCTGTAACATTCTCTCTGTGTTGGCGATAACTGATCAGGCATTCATCAATTGGAAATAACCCGCCTGCCGCCCCGGCTATGAGTGCAATCCATTCATCATGGGGCCACTCTGGTGGAATCGGTAATAGCGCATTAGACAATTCCTTTTGAAAGCCAAGCGTGGCCCCCGTCACCACTCGATGCTTCAACAAAACATCGAATGGTTTTCCATCTTCGATAAGCCTTTGTTCGTGCCGGTTAAAACGAACCCGCTCCCACATGGTGTAACCCAAAGGGGTCAAATCTTCTGCGACTACAATAGCGTCAGAAAACGCTGCCGCACAATTGGAAATTCTTAATGCCTGCGAAAGCTGCTTGAGCTTATTAGGCATCCATACATCGTCCTGATCCGCCAGTACTATGACATCGCAAGTGCAGAGAGAAATAGCTCGGAGAAAGTTCTGTGTAACGCCCAATTGTACTGCATTGCAAAAAATTTTAACCTCGAAGGGTGAACTCACAGAAAAATTCTCAAGCAGACGTAGAGTCCCGTCATGGGACGCATCATCGCAAATAATGATTTCGTTTGGCAGGACTTCCTGATTGAGAAAGCTCTGCAACAGTTCAGGTAGAAACTGGGCGCCGTTGCAAGTCGTTAACGCGATTGAGATGCTATTGCGCATCGTCTAGCCAGGGTTTCCTAATACGAGGAGGATAAGACAAATAAACCCGATAGCCATTAAATCCCAAGTTTGGGTTCCATGCAGGATCGTGTATTAGCAGCTTTGCCCACCTCTTGTGTAAGGCTGCCATCTCCTTGGCAAAGCGCTGTTTTTTCTCTGGGGTATCTTCAGGGCCTCGCGTAGCGGACTCGTGATGATAAAGTTCTGCAAATGGAGTCCAAAGGTTTCGGTAGCCCTTTTGCATTATCCGCAAACATAAGTCCACATCATTGTAGGCTACCGGGAAATTTGCTTCATCCATACCACCAACCTCTTCCCAAACCTCCCTCCGCATGACAAGGCAGGCAGCTGTGACTGCGCATAGATTCTGCACAAGCAGCCCTCTATTCAAGTAACCACCCCAACCTCTGGGTAGCTTGGCATAAATGTGATGCGGTGCCTCATTACTGAAGATAATGCCTGCATGCTGAATCGTGTCATCTGGATAATAAAGCATCGCGCCGACAGCTCCAATTTCGGGGCGTATGCTGTGGCTGACCATCTCCTCTAACCAGTCGGCCGCTATCGGTTCTATATCGTTATTGAGCAGACAAATAACCTCTCCTCTAGTCTGCCCAACCGCCCAATTGTTGATTTCTGAAAAATTAAAAGGACCTGAATATTGTAGCAACCTGATCTTGCCCTGGTTTGAAACTTCTTCCAGATACATGAGCATATCTTGCTCATCTGAGTCATGGTCCACTACTACAATTTCCATACTCGAGTAATGCGTCTGACAGAAAAGCCCTTCCAAGCAAGGCTTTAGTAGATCAAGTTTATTACGGGTAAGTATCACTATTGATACAAGAGGATGATTGGCTATGAAGTGACGGGTCCTGAAATGCCCCTGAGATATATGTGAGACTGAGACAGAAGCTTGCTTTCGAGTCCAGCTGTCTCTAATAGCCTTCACAGCAGCCTCAATCACATAATTTTTTTCAGTAACTGCATGAGCTGTTGAACCTGGAATGGACCGCCAATGATAAAGCACATAGGGTAGATGGACGATTTGAGTAGGCTTGATCGTTTCGATAAACCGTAAGGCGAAGTCCCAGTCCTGCGCACCTTCCAATCCATCGCGGAATCCACCAATAAAACGTGCCACACTAGTTCGATACACACCCAGATGATTGATGTAATTTTGACTTGTTAAAAGGTCATGATTCCAGTCTGGCTTGAAATAAGGGCTGAATCGCCTGCCTTTACTATCGATCTTATCCTCGTCACTATATAAAAGCTGCGCCTCAGGTTGTTTGTTCAAAGCTGCTGCGACGTGGTAGAGCGCATGGGTACTGAGCTCGTCATCATGGTCCAGCAAAGCAATGAAGTCGCCTTTCGCCATCTGTAATGATGTATTAGTTGCAGCAGAGATATGGCCATTGTTCGAGCGAAAAGTGACTTTTATGCGAGTATCTGATCGCATAAATTTTTTCAGCAACTCACGAATTTCTGGGAATGTAGAAGCGTCATCAGTAATACACAACTCCCAGTTTGGATAGAGTTGATTTCGTACTGATTGAATAGCGGACTCCAGATATTGGAGGGGGGGATTATGCACCGGCATCAAAATAGAAATAACGGGATTGTAGGAGAAGTGTAAGATATGCTTTTCAATCAGTTGCCGATCCATCTGGGATAATGTATCGAACTGCTTGATCCACTTTGCATAACTTATGTCGCCTGTAAAAATGTCAGACATTACTCGGCATATACCCTGCAGGCCTTCTCTTTTGTATAGCGCGAAGGCTTTCCTGAGCACCCCTCTCCAATCTTTTCCTGATGTGTATTTATAAAATCCAAACATGTGCACTTTACTTCGACTTCAGCATGCTGATGAGCCTGCTGAGCAGATTGCTAGATACCCGAATGGGTGCACAAAGCTTCCACCACCACTTTCGTTTGATTGCCATCAGTTCACTTTGCAGTCCGGAAATCTCCTTACCATGAAAAGGATCCACTTCACCCGACAAAGCAATAAGATCGGTATAGCCAAAGTTATGTTTTTCTAAAATAATCTCGGCTGTCTTGCTGTTGCCTAATAGGCTATATATCAAGTTTAGACCAAAGGTTTTTTTCATTTCATCCTCAGACTTTAATCCCGAAACAGCCAACAGAAAGGGCCAATAACTATCGGCAGAAGAGTTTTGCATTTGTGGAAATATGCGGAAAAACGTCTCCTCATCGCAACGATGCAAATAGTGCCCCAACACGAGCGGCCATTCATTGCGAATTCGACTGTGCGTTTCTTTTCTGTTACCGCTCTGATTGGCCTCGTGATTCAGAATGCGGAATGTGGTAAGCCTCTCGTGGAGAACCCAGATCTCCGATTGAAAACACAATCTCACCCATAAGTCGAGATCAGTCAGTTGCGCTAATCTACGATCATATAGTCCCGCTAGTAGTAGTTCATTCTTTCGAACAAGGGCGCTCGGATGGCAGAGACAATTGCCGTTGAGAAAAAAATGGCTGAGCCATTCGTAACGGCAACGATTATGTTGATTGAATAGCGAATAGTAAAAATGCTTTTTATTTACAAAAGGCAGCCCTTCTTCATCGATTAAATTTACTTGGGTAAACACGGCAGCTATTGTGGAATGGCCCCTCAAAAAGGCAATCTGCTTCTCAAGTTTCTCACGGCCCCAAATATCATCCGAATGGTGGATAGCGATGAATTCTCCGCGGGCTTTATTCTTAATTACCTCATTAAAACCGTAAGCCCCTCGTAAACGCTGAGAATTTCGGATAGAGATAATCCGCGGATCCTGATATCGGCAGATGATTTCCCATGACCCATCTTGCGATGCATCATCGATAATAAAAAGCTCAAAATCGGAGAATGTTTGTTGTAATACACTTTCAATAGCTTCTGGAAGAAAACGCGCGTGATTGAAAGAGGATAGGATCACCGAAACTTGAGGCATCTTCAGAGAAATATCCTTAGATCTGAATCCGCAACTTCATGCAAAATCGCATCACTGATTTCTGGCAACAACTCTCGCTTCCAACGGTGGGCGACATCCGATAAGCGAAAAACAGTATCCGGATCTTCCATTTCTTTTGCTTGTGAAGATATAAGAAACTCTTCAGTTTGAGCATGCATGGGCAAACCGGCAAATGCAAACAGATCTGATATAGTTTTTATCGGATGTTCCACCATGTCTTCGTAGCGAACAAGCTTGAATGAGCTTGGGTACTGTAAGGATAAGTCCAAAAATGTTGCAGCCAACTCTCGCCATTTCTCAAAGCCGTAATACTCCTCAATGCGAAATTGGTTCTTGCTTTCAGCAGTTCGCCATTCCCTTAATTGGTTCCATTCAGGATGGAATTCTCGCGGGGTCTTAAGCCAGGAATTGATCGCTCCGCAGGGGTGTCTAACAACACCGATGATTTTGATACCACTAACTTTCGTTAGCATAGTTTTAATCAAATAGTGATATCTCACCTCTTTCATCACTAGCGCAGAGGGACAAGAATTTTTTATAAAATTTTTTGGATGCACCCCACTGCTTTTTTGCCTTTGTTGCAAAATGAATTCATCATTTTTTATATCATATAAGTCTTCAAAAAATTGATCGACCTCCTCAATCGAGGAGTTCTCACTGATCGCGTTTTTAAAACGGTATGAGAATAAGGGCTGAAAGCGATATGCCACATCAGGATGGCTATCAAATATTTTGCCAAGCCACGATGTGCCTGACCTTGGCGCGCCGTGGATAGAAATGACCCGGAAATTGTGCATGCTAAACAATCTCGTATTGATCAAGATATGAAGTCACAGTATTCCTATCGTTGAACATCATCACATCAATAATTGATAATTTAGATACGAACTCACACCCGAATTGCCTATAACTCACCTCTCTAGGTTGGACAAAACACAAGTCAACACCTGTTTTTTTAAAAGCTTGGCGCTCATATAAGCCTATGCCGCCTTGCAAATTGTAATACTGCTCGCAACGTTCGATTCTGCAGATATCGAGAACTCTCTCTTGGCCATTGAGATGACGGTTCATGTAACGTCTAGAAGTTACCTCCATCTCTAAAGGTATTCCCAGGTACTCGATAACAGCGAGAACGCTGTTAGAGGCAAGTTGGGCAATTGTTAGGCAGTCCTCTTCAATCACTGTTTCTATAAGGGGATATATGTCTTTGAAAAAGGGGGCTTTGCTATAGGCTTGGGAAATAGTCAGCAGAAATCTTTTCTTCCAACCAAAGATACGGGCTATTTGGGTTTCATTAATTGGCCTGAAAGAACTCGCTTGCTTGAGCGGAACCGTAATACGTAAAGGATTGCAGTTCTGCAGGATGAAATTTCGGTTGATCCATCCCTGCTTGATGAAATTCACATCATCATAAACAACCAATTTATCGACTGCTTTCAGAAGCTGAAAATAGCCAATGTAGGGGAAAAAATAGGGCTGCATTATTGCCAGCTTCACTGGATGATGCATCCTTTAATGATGAAGGCAATTTGTTCCTGAATTTCGAAGGTAATTTGCTGAGACAGCGGCAGGCACAACACCTTGGAGGAGACGTCCTCCGCTATAGGACAAGCCTCTCCATGATGGTAAGGCAAACGATTCAATGAAGGATAAAAGTACCTGCGAGGAAAGATATTTTTGCTGTGCAATGCCTGCTGACAAGCAATAAGGTGAGCTTCTGAATCGAATATCACCGGATAATAGGCATAGTTATAAGTTAAATTTTCAGCTGTAGCTCTCGGCCTTGTTAGCTTGCTACCTTGCAACAAGTGATCATAGTTTTTAACCAGCGCCTTTCTGTGCTGGATAAACTCACTGATGCGTGGCAGCAGGCAGAGGCCCATAGCCGCATGCAATTCTGAATTCTTGCCATTGATACCTAAGGAGAAATGCTCTTCACCTATATGTCCAAAAGCTCGATAAAGCCGTATCTTTGTTGCCAATTCGTCATCATCGGTTACCAAGGCGCCGCCTTCAACCGTGTGAAACAATTTTGTGGCGTGGAAGCTTAGAACTGAAATATCTCCAAATGAAGCCAAGGGCTTTCCATTAAGCAGGCAGCCCATTGCATGTGCGGCGTCATAAATTACTTTGAGCCCGTAATGTCTAGCTATACCCTCGATTGCCTCTACATCACAAGCATATCCATACACGTGAACAGCTAGTATAGCTTCGGTAGTCTCATCAATGGCAGCTTCTATCAATTTAGGATCTATGCAATAGTCCTCAGTATTGATGTCTACGAATTTTGGCGTGCAATGCTCCCACAGCAATGATCCAGTCGTCGCCACATAAGAAAAAGGTGTGGTAATAACTTTATTACTAATGCCAGCCGCACGCAGAGCAATTTGTAACGCTATTGTTCCATTCGCAGTCAAAAAAAGGTGTTTGACACCCAAATACTCCTTAAGCCTCAGCTCCAACTCTTTCACCAATGGCCCATTATTTGTTATCTGGCCACTAGCCCAAACTCTCTTGAGTTGATCTACATATTCTTCTAACGGTGGCAGGAAGGTTTGAGTGATATTAATCATTAGAAGGCTTTGTTACGACATAAAGAGTACTTTGAGATGTAATACCACACCGTCTGAAAACATCGGCGCCGAAATACTCAACGCCAAGCTGATGTATCAAAAATCCCACCTTAGTCACACGCATTAGAAAGTCTTTTTTTGCATACAGCCTCACATGGTCGGCTTGTCCAAAAAAACGATATCGCTCTGCCTCACTGACGAGAGTTGAATCTTCCAAAGTAACCTCGAAATGACTCATTAACGGGACCATAAGAATTCCCCAGCCATTCGGTTTAAGAATGCGGAAAAGCTCCCTCAAGGCTGCTGCATCATCCTTTACATGCTCCAGTACATGTGAACAAATAAAGGCATCCCATTCATTGTCTTGGTACTCCTGCATTTGCATGATATCGATCTGATTATCCACTTCCATCCCACCTAAATCGGCAGTCCTATAAGTAGGAAATCCAAATTTCCTCAAAAATGATGAAAATGCACGCTCAGGTGCAAAGTGCAGTAACTTCAGTTGCTCAACATAAAAATATGTAGCTTCCGCTTTATCAAAGAAAAGTGCATATAACCTTTCCCTATCCGAAGCACCACAATTCGAGCAAGAGTATTGTTTCAGATTTATTGTCTCGGCTTTACCAAAGTTGCTATATCCGTAGCGATCGGCCTCCATTGCGTAGCTTGCAGGCAATGGCATAAATTTAGGCTGCCTACTCTTACAAACAGGACAATAAAGCCCATCTCTCAAAAGGCGTGACAAGAAGGCGAATTTGGACAACACGTTAAGCTTTATACCCACTAGCTTAGCAATAGAAGTAATAAGGGGATTAAGTCTTGTCAAAGAACAAGCTCACAATTCGACGGATTCAAATTTTGACCGTCAATTACCATTGACGCATTTAAATTGAGTAACCGGGTCGGCCTTGTAGCCCCATTCACATCTGGTTTTACTTTGAATGATTTCAAGAAGGTACCTTCGTATAGCACTCGAAAATTCCGATCACGCACATTCAATCTCACATAGTACCTACCAGGAGCCAATGGGAAATGCTTGATTTTGTAGACTACGTCATGTTGTCCCGCTTTTAGATTCTGCTGTATGGAATATTCCGTTGTTGAAGCTGAGCTCAAATAAACTGCATCTGCTGAATGTGTTCCTGCGATAAATTCGGGGGTTGGCAGATCCATATTTAACTCAAGACTAAAGCAGATTTGGAGACCTTCTCCCGATGCAATTTCTGATATCTCTAGACCTGCAGTATTAAGAATTTTGATTTCCAGTAACTCTATTTCTCCACTGCTTGCCACTATTGATTTATTGGATAAATCGCACTCAGTCTCTCTAGTGAATGTCTCTTCATAGTATTTTTGGCATGTAGATTGAGCATTACCGCATAATCTACAAATGCCTTTTTCTAGATATATCGCTTTTACACAAAACCTCTGGATTTGCCTTAAATCATGACTCACAAGCACGACAGTCACTTTTTTGTTTTGCAACATTTGGCTCATATACGCGAAACTTTTCTTCTGAAAATCAATATCACCCACAGCTAACGCTTCATCAATTACTAGAATATCTGGCTCAGCATGAATCGCCGTTGCAAACGCCAATCGCACAAACATCCCGCTGGAATACGTTCTGACCGGCTGATCAATAAACTCACCAATATCGGCAAAGGCAATAATATCGTCTACTTTGGCATCCATCTCTGCCTTGCAGAATCCCATGATCGCGCCCTGGAAGTAGATATTCTCGCGGCCGGTGAATTCTGGATTGAAGCCGGAGCCGAGTTCCAGAAGGGCAGAAACTCGGCCATTGACGGTTACCGAGCCGCTGGTGGGCTTGAGAATGCCGCAAATCAATTGCAGCAACGTGCTTTTGCCCGAACCATTTCTTCCGATAATGCCGACTGTTTCGCCCTTTTTGACTTCGAACGATACGTCTTTGAGAGCGGTGAACTCCTTATGAAATTTCACACGGCCCAAGGTCAGCGCTTGCTTAATGCGATCCCCTGGATGATCAAACAGCCGGTAGGTTTTAGTGAGGTTTTTGACCGAGATGGCAATATCAGAGGACATCTGCAAATTCCTCCCGGCTATGGCGGAAAAACACTTGTCCCAGCACAAAAACTACAACGGAGACAACAAACGCGCATGCCCATGGCAACCATGGTATTCCGTTACCCAGGACTGCTGCTCGGCATGCCTCGATCACGGCGCCTATGGGGTTATACATATACAGGGGCTGTAGCCATTGCGGCAATGCGCTGACCGGATAAAAAACGGGCGAGAGGAACAATAGCATTTGCACAAACACGGGCACGATCTGCGTCATGTCCTTGATGAATACGCCCCAGGCAGCAAAGAACCACGCCAGTCCCAGCGAAAAGAACAGTAGCGGCAACAACAGCACAGGGTATAACAGGAAGGAAAAGTGCAATGACTTCATGAATAGCAAGGCTGCAATCAGGATAAGCAGGTTGAAGCCTACATGCACAAGTGAAGCGCCCAACGGCACGACCGGAAGAATCTCTACCGGGAAAATGATTTTCTTCACGTAACTCGGGTAACTACGCACAGCCGTGGGAGAGCGTGAAACAGTCTCGGCAAATAAATTGAATGCGATCAAACCACTGTACAGCAACAGCCAGAAAGGTACACCACTGTCTGCCTGCGGCCATCGCGCCTGGAAAATCTGGCCGAACACAAAGGCAAAAATGCCCAGCATCAGCAATGGGCTCAGGAATATCCACGCCACGCCAAACATGGCCCCGCGATAACGCAGCAGCACATCGCGTTTGACCAGCTGGATAAGCAGCATTCGCCGTTGGAACAATTCGGCGAGAATACACAAAGGGTTTACAGTCATTGCGGTCGTGCTTTGATGCCGCCTTCCAGCACCTGCACCTGGAATCCATGCTGGGCAAGAATAAATGCCGCAGCAGAACTGCGCCGCCCCGTCTGGCAGTAAACAATGTATTGCTTGCTTTTGTCGAGCGTAGCCATCTGATTGCGGATTTCATTGAGCGGTATGTTGATCGCACCGCGAATATGATCGAACTTGTATTCGGAAGGGAATCGCACATCCGCCCATACAGCACCTGCCTGCACCTGCTGTTGTGCGGCGGCTACTGAAACCCGGCTGATTAGAGGCGCCTTCAGCAGCTCAATGAAATCCGTCTTGTTCAGTCGCAGCAACCTGCCGTCCGTTTTCATGGTTACAGTGGCATTGCGCTTGTTGTCCGAAACCAGGGCTTCCTCACCAAACGCGTCGCCAGCCTGCAACTCTGCCAGGATGGCAGGCATACCACCCGCATCCGACATCCGGCTGACCGCGGCCGTGCCCTCTTCTATCAGGTAGTAATAATCGCCTTCCGCACCTTGGGTGATGATGGTTTGGTCTGCTTTCACCAAAATCTCGCTCATACGACGGAACATTTCTTCAATGTTCGCCGATGGTAGCCGACTAAATACTCCGCTTTGCAACTTGCTGGCACTGAATACACTGGTTTTGCTCATCCAAGCACCCGTGGCCGTCTTGTTTTCCTTGGTTGCCGGGGCTTTCTGCGCTGAACCGAAACCCGACAGTTGATCCCAGGTCATCATGATGTCCAGCAGATCAAGATCGATACGCACGATCTCAATCTCAGTCAGGGCAATGGCATCCTGCACGGCCATGCGCGCATTGTCGATAGGGTGCCGCGCCGCCAGCCCATCGCTACGCAGTATCTTCTTGCTGCCGTCAGCAAAACGCAAACCCAGATCGCCCTTTAGCAGATACATGGCCTGCGCACTCTTCACTACATTCATGCGAAAAGGATCGATATTCTTGCTGACTTTTTCGATGAAACAAAGGCCGGCCAGCTCCTTAAGGCGGCCTGGGGAGAGCGTGGAGATGGGTTCCAGCCTGGAGAGAACGGATAAGTCTATTGACGCCATTTTACAACTCGAATATCTGCAAGGGCTGTAGTGCCTTGGCCTGGTGCGAGGTCACAAGATCGCCGATTTCCTGCATGATGACTTCACTCTCGCCGGGCTTGAGGTGCGTGATATAGACCTCAGCCGCCTGCGTCAGTTTGCCGAGCTCATCTTTAAGCATTGAAGGGCACAAATGCTTGGAGACCCTGGCTAACTCGATCTCCGCGTTGCTGAAGGCAGTCTCGATGATGAGGTATTTGAGGTTATCCATACGGTTGACCTGCTGCCAGAACGCTTCACATACCGTGGTATCGCCGCTGAACACGAGGCTGGCGATGCCGCTGTCCAGCCTGTAGCCCACAGCGGGCACCACATGATTCGCTGGCACGGCAGTGATTTCCCTGCCTGCAAGCTCTACCGTCATACCCACTTTGATTTCCTTGTATTGCAGAAAAGGCTTTCCCGCATCAGGGATCACGTTGAAATCCGGCCACACTTTCCAGTTGAACACATGTTCACGCAGGATTTTGAGCGTATCGGCAATGGCGTAAACGGTTACCGGATGCGGCCGCATGCCCATGACGGTGTCCAGCAGGAACGGCAAGCAGGCAATGTGATCAAGATGCGAGTGGGTGATGAATACATGGTCGATTGCAACCAGCTGTTCGATGGAAAGATCGCCAACGCCGGTGCCGGCATCGATCAGGATGTCTTCATCCACCAGGAAAGAGGTCGTCCTTAATGCGCCCCCTATGCCGCCGCTGCAACCGAGTACCTTGACTTTCATCGACCGGACCCTTCTTATTTTGTCTCGTGGGTGAATACGCCGTCCCAGTCATCACCGGGAGAATGCTGGCGGAAATGCGCAATACGTTCACTGTACACCTGGTAAAGATAGCGCTGGGGATGGTGTTTTTGCAAATCCAGAAACGCTTTTGCGGCCTCATCCCAATGCTGCATGCGGTATAGCGCCAAAGCATTCTCGTAATCGCGGAGCTCATCCTGCACGGCAGCTTCGAGTTGGTCCACCTCGCACACCGGCTCATAGATCGTTACCGGCTTTTCCTTACCCTTGACGCGCACCACATCAAGCTCGCGGAAAACGAAATCGGGCGCCTGTGCCTTGGTGTATTCGCTGACGATGATGTGCACACCATAGTTTTTAGTCAGGCTCTCTAGTCGGGATCCCAGATTGACCGCATCACCCATCACGGTGTAAGCCATGCGGAATTCCGAACCCATATTGCCGACTGTCATGAGGCCCGTGTTGAGGCCGACGCCGATATTGATTTCTGGCCAGCCCCTGGCTTTGAACTGCGCCTGCAGGTCGGCCAGGTTCTGCACCATCTGCATGGCCGCCTGCAATGCATGCCTGGCGTGATCCGGATCGTGCAGCGGGGCGCCCCAGAATGCCATGATGGCGTCTCCCATGTATTTGTCGATCGTGCCGCGCGCGTGATGGATGACATGGGTCATCGGCGTCAGGAATTCATTCATGAGCTGCGTAAGCTGTTTGGGGTCCAGCCCTTCGGAAATCGTGGTAAACCCTCGCACATCGGAAAATAGCACCGTCATCTCGCGGCTTTCGCCCTCGAGGGTGAAAGAGGATGGATCCCGAGCCATTTCGTCCACCAGCTCGGGCGGCACATATTGACCGAACAGACCGGCCAGCTGACGCTTGCCGCGCGATTCGATGAAAAATCCATATGACATATTGAGCACGTATATGCTCACCACCAGCAGCAGGAAGGAAGCCAGCGGCAACACGAGGTTGGCGGATTCCCACATGAAGAGATTGAAGGCAACCCCCGACAGCAGCACTGCTCCCGTCATCACAGTCGCCCATATCGGGCTCAGCGCCGGCAGCAGCAAGGCCAGCAGCAATCCGATCATCAGCAGCATGAGGAATTCGGCGCCCAGCACGTACGCCGGGCGTTCCTTGATATTCCCATCCAGAATACCGGCGATGACATTGGCATGCACCTCTACCCCGGGGTAAATATGCTGCACCGGCGTTGCACGCAGATCCATCAAGCCTGGTGCTGTCGTGCCTACAAGCACTATCCTGCCCTTGAGCACTTCGGATGCGACCTTGCCATTGAGAACATCTGTCGCTGATATGTAAGGAAAACTTCCCTGTCCGCCACGGTAAGGCACGAGCACCGACACCTCGCTATCCACAGGGATCCTGCAGTCTCCCAGCATGAGCCATTCAAGGCCTGCGTACTGGTCGTTCACACCCATTCCCTCGGCAAAACCAGCCTCCAGCTTGGCCCTCATCGCAACGCGGGCGACAGCGAGCGCCAGCGCTTCATAAACATTGCCTTCGAAGCTGATGAGCGCCGGCACCCTGCGCGATATGCCGTCTTCATCAGGTGCCGGGTTGAAATGGCCTGCGCTTCTTGCATTTTCTTGCAGGATATCGAGATTGGCTCCATAACCGCTCGCCTCATGGAACATGGCGGTCAGACCAGAGTCGCCAGCAAATGAAGGCGTCGGTAGCGCGCCCACACTTGCCGCGTTTGCATCCTGATGAAAGTAGTAACCCATTACCACATTCCTGCCCCTGAGACTGGAAGCGAACAGCTGGTCGTAATCCAGCCTTGGCCGGAGCTCTGCCAACGCTTGCTGAAAATTGGCGTTTGCCGGGAAGCTGGCGCCGATCCGCTCTAGGCTGCCAAGCCCCGAACTTTCGTCCTTCTCGGCGAATACGACGTCGAAACCCAGCGTATTGATCTGGTAATCATCGAACAGGGTATCGACCAGCTGCGCCAGCTTGTGCCTGCCCCAAGGCCAGTGGCCTTGTTCGCGCAGACTCTTTTCATCGATATCGACGATGACGATGCGCTCATCCAACGTGCGGGGCATCATGAGATTCAGGCGGGCGTCGTAGGTATAATTCTCCAGCCCGCTGACAAAACCTATAGGGACCATGCCAATGGTATTCAGCAGCAGCATGGCCAGCACGACAAGGCTCAGGCCTATACGTATGGCGTGGCGAGCAATGAATGCACGAAGGCTCATGGATTATTTTTTTATAATAGTGCTGCGACCCCTGATGGGCCAAGCATAGCCTAAAAGCAGGCGATTTAATAGCATCGCCAGCGCTGAAAAAAAGACCGGAATTTGAAGATAATGCAATCGCTTGAGACATTGGAAATCGACAGTGCAAAACCCGCGGACAGCACAGTCATCTGGCTGCATGGCCTGGGAGCCGACGGATACGACTTCGAACCCGTAGTGAAGGAACTCAACCTGCCTTCGACCCGCTTCCTTCTGCCGCACGCGCCACTTCGCCCGATTACGATTAATAACGGCTACAGCATGCGAGGCTGGTATGACCTGTTCGGCCTGGATGCTGGCAGCCCGCAGGATGAATCCGGCATTCGTAATATGCAGAAACAGATTGCAGCCTTGATTGAGCAGGAAATCGCGCGCGGCATCGCAGCAGAGCGCATCGTGCTGGCCGGGTTCTCGCAAGGCGGCGCCATGGCATTGCATACGGCTCTGCGCCATGATCATCGTCTGGCTGGCGTTGTAGGCTTATCCACCTATCTTCCGCTGAAGACATTGCTGGCGAACGAAGCGCATGACCAGAACCGGGATCTGCCCATCTTCATCGCACATGGCGCCTTCGACAATGTCATCACCGTGGATTTGGCGCAGGCTTCCGCCGACTGCCTGCGCCAGTATGGCTATGACGTTACCTGGCGTGAGTATCCGATGGCACACTCGGTCTGCATGGAAGAAATCAATGAGCTTCGCGACTTTCTGTTCAGGGTATTGCAATAGAAAGTTTTCCAAAAAAGCCATACAGCGTAAACTGTTGCCTTGAACGACAAACCCGATAACATCCCCCATCATCACTGATGAGCAATAACGTCAACTCAGAAACTACAACCCCCGGCAACAGCGATCTGCAGGATTTCGAAGCCGCCCTGACAGAGCTCGAAGCCATCATCAACCGCATGGAATCCGGGCAGCTGCCATTGCAACAATCCCTGTCAGCCTACAAGCTCGGGACCGAACTGCTGGGCTTCTGCCAGAAGGCGCTGGCCGATGCCGAGCAGCAGATTCGCATCCTGAATGATGCGAATCAATTGCAGCCATTCACACCGCTAGATGACTGATTTCCAGGTTTGGGCTGGTCAAATGCAGGCGCGTGTCGAACAAGTCCTCGACAGCGTCTTGCCCTCTGCGGAGATTGCGCCACAACGTCTGCATGGAGCGATGCGCTATACCGTCATGGGCGGCGGCAAACGCGTACGCGCATTGCTGGCCTATGCGGCCGGCGATCTGTGCGGTGCACATCCTGAAATCATGGATGCAGCGGCGGCGGCAGTTGAGCTGATCCATGCCTATTCGCTGGTGCATGACGACATGCCGTGCATGGATGACGATGACCTGCGCCGCGGCAAGCCTTCCTGCCACAAGCAATATGACGACGCTACAGCGCTGCTGGTGGGCGACGCCTTGCAGACTCTGGCCTTCCAAATTCTTTCATCCCCAGGCTTGCATCCGGAGACGGAGCGGCAACTGCAAATGGTGCAACTGCTGGCGATTGCCAGCGGATCGCGCGGTATGGCGGGCGGGCAGGCCATCGACTTGCAAAGTGTGGGTAAACCTCTAACTCAAACCGAACTTGAGTCAATGCATATCCATAAGACAGGCGCCCTCATTCGCGCGGCCGCTTTGCTCGGTGCCCATGCCACAGAACAGTCTGACGCCGATCGCGTAAAGGCAATAGATACCTACGCGCAGTCCATCGGACTTGCCTTCCAGGTGGTGGACGATATCCTGGATACGGAAGCCGACACAGCCACGCTAGGCAAAACCGCCAACAAGGACGCCCATGCCAACAAGCCGACCTACGTCACCATCCTTGGCCTCAAACGCGCCAAAGAGCTGGCGAGGGAGCTGCATGACAACGCGCTGAACGCCCTCGCGCCATACGCCACGCAGGCCCAGCGACTGACGCAGCTGGCCCAATACATTACACAACGCAGCTTCTGATCATCGCCATGTACCCATTGCTCGAGCGTATCAATTCCCCGGAAAACCTGCGATTGCTTGACCGTAAGGACTTGCCGCAGCTGGCGGAAGAGCTGCGCACATTCCTGATAGAAAGCGTGTCCCAGACGGGCGGGCATCTGTCCTCCAACCTTGGCGTGGTCGAGCTCACCATTGCCCTGCATTACGTATTCAATACGCCGGATGACCGGCTGGTATGGGATGTCGGCCACCAGACCTATCCGCACAAGATATTGACCGGGCGCCGCGAAGCCATGAAGAGCCTCAGGAAACCTGGCGGCATCGCCGGATTCCCGCGGCGCGCCGAAAGTGAATTCGACACTTTTGGCACAGGTCACTCCAGCACTTCGATTTCCGCTGCGCTCGGCATGGCCGTGGCCGCTCAGCGCGCAGGACTGGAGCGCAGGTCGGTCGCCATCATCGGCGATGGCGCCATGACCGCAGGCATGGCATTCGAGGCTTTGAATAATGCAGGCGCCATGGATGCGAACCTGCTGGTAATCCTTAATGACAATGACATGTCCATCTCGCCCAACGTAGGCGCGCTGAATAACTACTTGGCCAAGCTGCTGTCCGGGCGCTTTTATACAACCATGCGCCGCTCTGGTGAAAAAGTACTTGGCGTCGTGCCGCCGGTGCTGCATTTCGCCAAGCGTGCCGAAGAGCACGTCAAGGGCATGGTCACGCCAGGCACGCTATTCGAGGAATTCGGCTTCAATTATATCGGCCCCATCGACGGTCACGACCTGAATACGCTGGTCACGACACTGAGCAATATCCGGCAGCTTTCCGGGCCGCAATTTCTGCATGTCGCCACGCAGAAAGGCCGTGGTTACGAACCGGCGGAGGATAACCCGGGCAAATATCACGGCGTAGGCAAGTTCGACCCCAGCAACGGCCACTCGGTTACCACCGCCAAGGCAAAATCCTATACCGAGGTATTCGGCGACTGGTTGCTGGACATGGCGGCAAAAGACGAGCGTCTCGTAGGCATCACACCGGCGATGTCCGACGGCTCCGGTCTCACCGCATTCGCCGAACAATATCCCGAGCGCTTCTTCGATGTAGGCATTGCCGAGCAGCACGCACTGACCTTCGCTGCCGGCATGGCATGCGATGGACTGAAACCGGTGGTCGCGATTTATTCCACCTTCCTGCAACGCGCTTATGACCAGCTCATCCACGATATCGCGCTGCAGAATCTTCCCATTACGTTTGCCATCGACCGCGCCGGGCTCGTAGGTGCAGACGGCCCCACGCACGCCGGCAGCTTCGATCTGAGCTATCTGCGATGTATTCCCAATATGGTAGTCATGACGCCAAGCGATGAAAACGAGTGCCGGCAGATGTTTTACACCGCATTCCAGCACCATGGGCCCGCAGCTGTACGTTATCCGCGCGGCGCCGGCCCCGGTGCGGTTATCTCGAAAGCCATGCAGACGCTTCCTGTTGGCAAGGGGGAAATCAGACGAGAAGGCCAAAGGATTGCCATCTTGGCTTTCGGCAGCATGCTGACGCCCGCGCTGGAAGCTGCGGATAAACTGAATGCCACGGTCGCCAACATGCGCTTTGTGAAACCGCTGGATGTGGAGCTCGTGGCCCAGCTGGCAGCAAGCCACGATCTGCTGGTGACAATCGAGGAGAATACGGTCATGGGGGGCGCTGGCGCAGCGGTCATGGAAGTACTGCAGAACATGCAATCCAAGGCAGCAACCTTGTGCCTGGGCCTGCCGGACAGATTCATTGAGCACGGTGTGCATGAAACGATGCTGGCGGAATGCGGTCTTAACAGCGAGGGAATTATTGCCGCAATTGAGGCGAAATTAACCTAGTGTTATACTCAACTATTATTTTTGACGAGAAGACCATGAACCAGCCCACTATTCCTGCCATTGAAGACGTACAGAATTCGCCCGATATGCGGCATCTGGCGATCGACAAGGTGGGTATCAAATCCATACGCCACCCCGTGCGCGTGAAGGATAAGACTGGCGGCGTGCAACATACAGTGGCCATGTTCAACATGTATGTGCATCTGCCGCACAACTTCAAGGGCACGCATATGTCGCGCTTCGTTGAGATTCTCAACATGAACGAGCGCGAGATCTCAATTGAAAATTTCGAGACCATTCTGCGGGAAATGGTAAAGCGCCTGGAAGCTGAGTCCGGCCACGTAGAAATGACCTTCCCCTACTTTATCAACAAGGCAGCACCCATTTCCGGTGTGACTAGCCTGCTGGATTATGAAGTCACTTTTATTGGTGAAATCAGGGATGATGAATTCAAGATCACAGTCAAGGTTGTGGTGCCGGTCACCAGCCTCTGCCCGTGTTCAAAAAAGATTTCGGACTACGGTGCGCATAATCAGCGTTCGCATGTGACGATCACGGCCTGCATCAACGATTTCATCTGGGTGGAAGACCTGATCCGCATGGTGGAAACGCAGGCCTCCAGCGAGCTTTTCGGCCTGCTCAAGAGGCCTGACGAGAAGTACGTGACGGAACGCGCTTACGACAATCCAAAATTCGTGGAAGACATGGTGCGCGATGTGGCAGCCCAGCTGAATGCCGAGCCCAGAATCGATGCCTATGTCGTGGAGTCGGAGAATTTCGAATCTATCCACAACCATTCGGCCTATGCGCTCATTGAGCGCGACAAGCGCAACGCCGCGTAACCGCGATTATTCCTAGTATTTTTTGGTAAGCGTGAGGGTGATACCCTCGCGCTTCATGTCCAGCCTGTTCAGGGCGCTCATACCCAATAGCACGAACGGCGGCGAGTCGCCTTCATTGACCACCGCTTCCACCTGATGCAGTGTCACGCCGCCAAGCTTCAGCGTGTTCACTGTCACGCGATAAGCCTGGATGACGCCATTGGCGGTATGCATTGGCAGGCGACTTCCCTGCTTGTAGGCGATGCCCGCCTTGAGAGCATCCATGCTGTTCATGGCGACCACACTGGCACCAGTATCCACCAGCAATTTCAGGGTCACGCCGTTGATCTGTCCGTCCGTGAGGTAATGGCCGGCCGCATCGGAATACAGCACCACACTGGACGGCGCCGATGCAGCACTTCCGGAAACGGAAGCTGCCTGCCCCATACCCAGCTCCTGGCGTTTGCCTTCTACCTCAAGCACGGCTTTTTTGCTGTTCGCAGAGATGAGCTTTACGCCATCAGCCGTCTGCCCCGCGGATAGCGTTCTGGGCCTGGCGTTATTGATCATCACCACAGCCTTGCCGTTATACAGCCCGACGATATTGACCTGGGTTTCCGCATAAGCCGGCATAGAGATGCAGAGACACAGCAGCCATAAACTCGTTTGCCACGTCTTCACTGATGTCCCCCCGTTATTTATTATCAGCTGCACGTGGCATGAGCCAGTAGAACAGCATGCAACCCAGCATAGCGCAGGAGGCGGACAAGGTAAACGTCCAGCTCGGGCCCAGCGTTTCCCAACCGGCACCGCTTAATACACCTCCCACGGTGCCGCCCAGCCCATAGGAAACACTGGTGTAGAACCCCTGGCCCTTGGACTGATGCCGCCCCTTGAAATATTGATGGGTCAGGGCGACCGCCGAAGCATGGTAAGAACCGAAAGTCGCCGCATGCATGATTTGCGCAATGACGATGAGCCACCACCACTCAACCGCCCAGCCGATGATGGAGAACCTGACAAAAGCCAGCAGCAGGCTGGCAATCAAGATGCGCTTCAATCCAAACAACCTGGTGAGCTTGGGCATGAAGAGAAAGACAATGATTTCGCTGATGACGCCCAGTGCCCACAGCCACCCGACCTCAGCTGCGGTATAGCCATGTTCAACCAGATAGATGGAGTAGAAGGTGTAGTACACACCATGGGCTGCAGCCATCGTGAAACAGGCAGCCAGCAGCGCGATGACCTCCCGCCGGCGCACGATGTCCCATAAGGAAGTTTCATCAGTATGTGCGATTTCAGTGTACGGCTCGGGGATATTGCGGGAAAAAACCAGCACCAGCACCAGCAGCGCCAGCACTACCCACAGTAATGAACGCATAGGGGTATATTCCAGCAGGTAGCCCAACCCGATCACGGCTATGATGAAACCGATGGAGCCCCACATGCGAATGCGTCCATAACGGTCGAACTTGTCACCCAGATGCCCGAGCGTCACCACTTCAATCAACGGCAGTGATGCGCTCCAGAAAAAGCTTAGCGACAACATGACGCCGAACAGCCACCAGTAACTCTCACCCCAGAATACGCCGAAATAGGAGACCAGACTTAAGCCTGCCAGCCATTGGATGATATGCACGCGCCGGCCGGTATGGTCGGCCAGCCAACCCCACAGACTGGGCGCGAAAATACGTGCGACCTGGAATAGCGACATCAGCACCGCAATCTGGAATGCGCTGAACGCCAGCGATTTGAGGTAAAGGCTCCAGAACGGCGTGAACGCGCCCACGAAGCCGAAATAGGCAAAATAAAAGCCGGAAAGGCGCCAGTAAAGAGGTGCTTGCATGCTCGGGATTATGGACGGTAACCGGAGAGGTTACCGTGTGCCATCATATCTTGGGCGTACTGGAAACTACATCACCGCATTGCGCACGGTGACGCAATGCATGATCAATCAACACCAGCGCCAGCATGGCTTCTGCAATGGGGGTGGCCCGCACGCCTACACATGGATCATGGCGACCCGTGGTCTGCATTTCAACCGACTGCCCATCCTTGTTGATGGAACGTCGTGCCTGCGGAATGCTTGATGTGGGTTTAAGCGCGATCTGCACAGCAATATCCTGACCGGTAGAGATCCCGCCCAGCACGCCGCCGGCATGATTGGTCAGGAAACCAGCAGGCGTCAGTTCATCGCCATGCGCCGAGCCGCGCTGGGCAATACTGGCAAAACCGGCGCCGATTTCGACGCCCTTGACCGCGTTGATACCCATCATGGCGTGTGCAATATCAGCATCGAGCCGGTCATACACCGGTTCGCCCCAGCCCGTGGGCACACCCTGCGCCACGATTGAAATGCGGGCACCCACCGAATCGCGTTCGGAACGAATACGATCGAGGTAGGCTTCAAGCTCCGGCACAATGGCGGCATTGGGCGAGAAAAACGGATTCTGGTTTACAACTTCCCAGCTTTCGAATGGAATTTCGATTTCGCCCAGCTGGCTCATATAGCCACGGATGACGACGCCGTAACGCTGCTTAAGCCATTTCCTGGCAATAGCCCCCGCCGCCACGCGCACTGCCGTTTCGCGTGCGCTGGACCGGCCGCCGCCGCGATAATCGCGGATGCCGTATTTCTGCCAGTAGGTGTAGTCGGCATGGCCGGGGCGGAAGGTTTCCGCGATATTGCCGTAATCCTGGCTGCGCTGGTCTTCGTTGCGAATCAGTAAACCGATGGGGGCGCCAGTGGTCTTGCCTTCGAATATGCCAGATAGAATTTCCACCGTGTCGGATTCCTTGCGCTGCGTGACGTGGCGGGAGGTGCCGGGTTTGCGCCGATCAAGCTCCACCTGGATATCGTCGGCGGAAAGCTCGAGCCCGGGCGGGCAACCATCAACAACACCTCCGATAGCAGGCCCATGGGACTCGCCGAAGGAGGTCAGTGTGAACAGGGTTCCGATGGTATTTCCCGACATGTGGAATCTCGCAGTTTTTCTTGTGATACAGGCAGGCTGAAGTTTAACACGGCACCCTAGTGCTTCAACCCGGCCACCCATTTTTCATACACGTGTTGTGCCGTAGCCTGAAGCAAGGCCACTTTTGCATCCAGATCCTGCTGGATGTCTGCTGCCTGTTGTACGCCGGGGCTCTGGGCAGAAGCCATCATTTCATCGGCGCCCGCATCGCACCAGCTTTTCACCATGTCTGCAGTCATCTCTATATGGCACTGAAAGGCCAGATGTTTGCCCATGGCATACGCCTGATGATGACAATACAGGCTGGACAGCAGATGCACTGCACCTTCCGGCAGGTCAAAGGTTTCGCCATGCCAGTGAAATACCTGGAACCGTGCTTGACCGCCGAACCAATGCCGAGCTTCGGCTGCATCGCTGACTGCAACTTCACCCCAGCCGATTTCCTTGACGGGATTCTGGCCGACTGTTGCGCCTAGCGCTTTGCTCATCAATTGGCCGCCCAGGCAATGGCCGAGTACGGGAATATCCAATTGCACGGCTTCACGAATGAGCGAAAGCAATGGCGGTATCCATGCAAGATCGTCATTCACGCTCATGGGCCCACCCATGAGCGCCATGCCGCTGTAATGCTCAATCGACTCTGGAACCGGATCACCCTCATCAATTTTCACAAGCTCCATGGGGATACCATGCTCTTCAAGAAAATTGGCCAGATAGCCGGGCCCCTCAATCGCTGCATGCCGAAAAATAATTACGGGTTTCATCATATCTGTTTCCATTCTCCAGGGGCCAATCCACTCAGCGTATATCTGCCGATGGCATAGCGAATAAGCCGCAAGGTAGGAAAACCAATCCTGGCGGTCATGCGCCTGACTTGCCGGTTCTTGCCTTCACTGATTTCCACTTGCAGCCACGACGTGGGAATGGCCTTGCGTTCGCGTATCGGGGGAATGCGCTGCCATAGATTCACAGGCTCGGGAATTGTTGTCACGCGTGCAGGCTGCGTCACAAAATCTCCCAGATCCACGCCCTGCCTTAACGCGAGCAGATCTTCCTCCGCAGGTTCACCTTCCACCTGCACCCAATAGGTTTTGGTTTCCTTATGCTGTGGATGCGAGAGACGATGCTGCAAGGTGCCATCATCGGTTAAAATAAGCAGGCCTTCGCTGTCAGTATCCAACCGCCCCGCCGCGTAAACACCCGGCACATCAATATAGTCCTTCAAGGTTTGATGTTTTTCGTGGGCGCTGAATTGGCACACGACGCCATAAGGCTTGTTAAAAAGAATCAGCATTTATAGAAACAGGAAATTCCCGATGCCCACCAAAATACAAGTGCCTGCCAGCGGCGAAAAAATTACCGTTAATGCGGACAATACACTGCATGTCCCCAATCAACCGATTATCCCATTTATCGAGGGAGACGGCATCGGCGTTGATATCACGCCCGCCATGATCAAGGTTGTGAATGCCGCAGTGGAAAAGGCCTATGGGAAGAAACGTGCCATTGCCTGGATGGAAGTGTATGCCGGTGAGAAATCAACCCGCATGTATGACAAGGACACTTGGCTCTCCAAGCAGACCCTGCAAATACTAAAAGACTATGTGGTGTCCATCAAGGGTCCGCTGACCACGCCTGTCGGTGAAGGCATACGCTCGCTGAATGTCACGTTGCGGCAGGAGCTGGATCTGTATGTCTGTCTACGCCCAGTTCAGTATTTCAATGGCGTTCCCAGCCCGGTCAGGCATCCGGAAAAAACCGACATGGTGATTTTCCGTGAAAACACAGAGGATATCTACGCCGGCATCGAATGGGCTGCAGATACCGATGAAGTGAAAAAGGTCGTCGCCTTCCTCAGCGATATGGGTGTGCGCAAGAAGATCCGCTTTCCTGAATCCTCCGCCATCGGCATCAAGCCTGTCTCCAAAGAAGGCAGCCAGCGTTTAATCCGCAAGGCCATCCAGTACGCCATCGACAACCAGCGCAAGTCGGTCACGATCGTGCACAAGGGCAACATCATGAAATTTACAGAGGGTGGATTCAAAAACTGGGGCTACGAGCTGGCCAGGGAAGAATTCGGCGCTGTGGAAATGGACGGTGGGCCGTGGTGCAAATTGCCAAACGGGATTGTGATCAAGGACAGCATTGCCGATGCTTTTCTGCAGGAAATTCTGCTGCATCCGGAAGACCATGATGTGGTCGCGACGCTCAACCTGAATGGCGACTACATATCGGACGCGCTAGCCGCCCAAGTGGGGGGCATCGGTATTGCACCGGGCGCCAATCTTTCCGACACCATCGCCATGTTTGAAGCCACGCATGGCACTGCACCCAAAATTGCCGGCAAGGATATTGCCAATCCCAGTTCACTGATTCTGTCGGCCGAGATGATGTTGCGGCATATGGGATGGACTGAAGCAGCTGACCTGGTTTTGCAGGGTGTAGGCAAGGCAATCGCCGCGAAACGCGTCACCTATGACTTCTCATCCCAGATGTCCGACGCAGTACAGGTTGGTACGCAGCAATTCGGTGAAGAAATTATCAGTGCGATGTAACGCCTGAAATTAAAACGGCCCTCGCGGGCCGTTTTAATTGAAGTCTGTATAACACCCCAGAGAATCAGCTCTTCTGGATATTTGAGGCTTGCTTGCCTTTCGGGCCCTCAGTCACGTCAAAGCTAACGCGCTGACCTTCTTTAAGGCTTTTGTAGCCAGCCTCTACAATTGCGGAGAAGTGAGCGAACAAATCGTCGCCGCCATCATCCGGGGTAATGAAACCAAAGCCCTTGGAATCATTGAACCACTTCACGGTACCAGTTGCCATTTCTTACTTCCTTGCTTATCAGGGAGGCGCCCCAAAAGTTTGTATTTCGCGACCAAGTCGGTAGTGCCGGCCACATTTGGCTCGAATCCAAACGCCTGACGCGTTTTTACGTGTGTTAATTGAAGAAGTCAAGATTTTTTGTAACTGAAATGCAACTTTGGTTGATTTTATGTATGAAGTGTGCACATAAGGAGTGAGCAACCTTGAAATCTTTACAAAAAAAATCCCTAGGTGCATCATCTGCGATGTTAAGGTATTGCATTAAATGAACCTTTTAAATATTAGAATAAAATAATGGCCGCAGCTGTTCTCCCCACGAAATTAGGCGGGCTCGCCCGCATGCTGGTCCAGCAAAAACTGCTGACCGAAGACGAAGCATCGGCTATTCAGGCTTCTGCCAGTTCCCAGCAGGTTCCGTTTGTCTCTCAGCTGGTTCAGAGCAAGAAAATTCCGGCGCTCAAGATTGCGGAAACAGCTGCGCATGCGTTCGGTTTTCCGCTCTTCGATCTTAACGCCCTGAATGAGGACTATCTGCCGCCCAAAGGCATAGACGCCAAACTCATGCAGAGCAGTCGCGTGTTGGCGTTGCAGAACCGCGGCAATACGCTGTTTGTCGCCCTATCCGACCCGACCAACCTGCACGCGCTCGACGATGTGCAGTTCCAGGTGGGCATGGCGCTTTCGCCGGTTGTTGTTGAAGACGACAAGCTCAGCAAATGGATTGCCAAAGTCGCTGAAGCCAGCGACACCAGCATGCAGTCCATCGCTGTCGATGACGACTTTAACCTCGATATTGAAAACGACAACGACCCGCAGGAAGCGGAAGTCTCCACCATAGAAGTGGATGATGCACCGGTCGTCAAGTACATACAGAAGGTGCTGCTTGATGCGATCAACCTGGGCGCCTCCGACTTGCACTTTGAACCCTACGAGAAGTTTTATCGCATCCGTTACCGTGTAGACGGGGTCTTGCGGGAAATCGCCCAGCCCCCACTGGCTATCAAGGAGAAGATGGCTTCCCGTATCAAGGTCATCTCCAATCTTGATATCGCAGAAAAACGCGTACCGCAAGACGGACGCATGAAGCTGGTACTGTCCAAGACCCGTACCATCGATTTCCGGGTCAGTACTTTGCCCATGATTCATGGCGAAAAGATCGTCATGCGGATTCTTGATCCGACCAGCGCCACACTTGGCATCGAGGCGCTGGGATATGAGCCGGACCAGAAGGAAGCATTGCTGCACGCGGTGAGCCGCCCCTATGGGCTCGTTCTGGTGACAGGCCCTACAGGTTCCGGTAAAACGGTATCACTCTATACCTGTCTCAATATTCTGAATGAACCCGGGGTCAATATTTCGACGGCAGAAGACCCTGCGGAAATTCCGTTGGCGGGCATCAATCAGGTCAATGTCAATGACAAACAGGGGCTGACCTTTGCCGCGGCGCTCAAATCGTTTCTGCGCCAGGATCCGGACATCATCATGATTGGCGAAATTCGCGATCTGGAAACAGCCGACATGGCCATCAAAGCCGCTTCCACCGGCCACATGGTGCTATCTACGCTGCATACCAATGACGCTCCCACGACATTGACCCGGCTGCTCAATATGGGTGTCGCGCCTTTTAATATTGCGTCGGCGGTTTCCCTGATTACCGCCCAACGGCTTGCACGACGCTTGTGCAAGAATTGCAAGCAGCCTCTCGATGTGCCCAAGGATGCCCTACTGGGCATGGGCTTCAGCGAGGAGGATGTCGAAGGGGACTGGGTTCTCTACGGTCCGAAAGAGGGCGGCTGTGAAATGTGTAATGGCGGATACAAGGGCCGCGTAGGTATTTACCAGGTCATGCCGGTCACGGACGCAATCAGCCGCATCATCATGAAAAATGGCACGGCGCATGACATTGCCGACCAGGCGAAACGCGAGGGTGTGCGCGATCTACGACAATCCGGCCTGTGGAAGGTCAAACAGGGGTTAACCTCTATTGCAGAAGTTGAAGCGGTCACGAATGAATAATTCTGCCACTCATTATTCAAAGGTTTTTTATGGCTGCACAAGCTGGTAAGGAAGTCGTTTATTCCTGGGAAGGCACGGACAAGAAAGGCAAACGTGTCAAAGGGGAAATGAAGGCCAGCGGCGAGGCTTTCGTAAACGCCACGCTGCGCCGGCAAGGTATTACCGTTGCCAAAGTCCGCAAATCCAGAGGGCTGAAGTCAGGCGGCAAGGTCACCGAAAAAGACGTCACCCTGTTTACCCGCCAGCTCGCCACCATGATGAAATCCGGCGTACCGCTGCTGCAGGCCTTCGATATCGTCGGCAAAGGCCATAGCAACCCCGCGGTCTCCAAACTGCTGGGGGACATCAAGTCGGATGTGGAAACCGGCAGCAGCCTGAGCCAGGCATTCCGCAAATACCCGCTGTATTTTGACAATCTTTTCTGCAACCTCGTAGGTGCGGGCGAAGCCGCAGGTATACTGGATGCCCTGCTGGACCGTCTGGCCACATACAAGGAAAAGATTCTCGCCATCAAGAGCAAGATCAAATCCGCTTTGTTCTACCCAGTCTCCATTATCGTCGTCGCCTTTGTAATCACAGCGGTTATCATGATTTTCGTGATCCCGGCATTCAAGGAGCTCTTCAGCAGCTTTGGTGCAGATCTGCCTGCGCCCACGCTATTCATCATGGGCGTGTCAGACTTCTTCGTTACCTATTGGTGGGCGATTTTCGGTTCTATCGGCGGCGGCCTGTGGTTCTTCTTCTACACGTGGAAACGCTCGGAAAAAATGCAGGCAACCATGGACCGCCTGCTGCTTAAACTGCCGCTATTCGGCGAACTCATTCGTAAAGCGACTGTTGCCCGATTCGCTCGAACTTTATCCACGATGTTTGCTGCGGGTGTGCCATTGGTTGAGGCGTTGGATTCCGTAGCCGGGGCTTCGGGCAATCGCGTTTATTACGACGCCACCAAGACCATTCAAAGTGAAATCAGTACCGGCACGAGTCTGACTGTCGCCATGCAGAACACCGAGGTTTTCCCCAACATGGTGCTGCAAATGGTAGCCATCGGCGAAGAATCGGGCGCCCTCGATTCCATGCTTTCCAAGGTTGCCGATTTTTATGAAGGCGAAGTGGATGATGCAGTGGAAGGGCTTTCCAGTCTGATGGAGCCCATCATCATGGTGGTGCTGGGCACCTTGATTGGCGGTATGGTTGTTGCGATGTACCTGCCCATTTTCAAAATGGGCCAAGTGGTTTAACCGCAGTTTTATCAGTTTTTCCTGGCCGCCTCGTTCATCGCCTTCTCAAGCTCTTCCGCCGGGTAGGCACCCTGAATGCGCCTGCCATTACTGAGGAAAATGGTGGGTGTGCTGTTCACTCCGAGGCTCCGCCCCAGGTCTGCTACCTTCTGCAGCGGGGTTTCACAATCCCCGCCACTTTTCGGCAACTGTTCCTTCATAACCCAGTCCAGCCAGGCTTTGCTGCGATCCGGCGCGCACCATATGGCCTTCGATTTACGCGTCGCGTCCGGATGCAGCTGTTCCAGCGGGTAGAGGAAGGTGTAGATCGTTACGTCATTAATTTTGGTCAGCTCTTGCTGTTCAAGCCGCTTGCAGTATGGACAATCAGGGTCCGAGAATACTGCGATTTTCCGCGCCCCATTCCCCTTGACCACCTTGACCGCCTGCTCGAGCGGTAACTTTGAAAAATCGATCCGCGACAGTTCATCCATGCGTTCACGCGTGACATCCTTTTTTGTCTTGGTATCGATCAGGCCGCCATCGACAATGAGGAAATTGAATTTTTCGTCGGTATAGACAATCTGGCCATTGACTACCACCTCGTACAACCCGCTATAGGGGGTCTTGGTAATCTTGCCGACATTCACCTTGGGATATGCCGATTCGATCGCTTTGCGTAAACCGGTCTCATCCGCCAGTAAGGCACCGGAAAGCGTTAAAGCCACTACCGCGACACATAATTTTCTGAACATGAGTTTACCTATCATCATACGGCCTGCCTGATCAGCCACCGTTTTATCAAAGTTTGATTATCCAGGGTTTGCATACCCCAGTTGCGCAGTGTTTTTATCATGGACTGATCGCTCTCGAATAACCAATTCAGCCCATGGGTCAATGCCTGCATTTCCAGCAAATCCAGTTTCCTGGCCCGTTCATACCGCCGCAATACCATATGGCTGCCAAGGTCTTCAAAAGATCTCCGCTGGCACAGTATTTCAGTCAGCTTGATGACATCACGAAACCCGAGATTCACTCCCTGACCCGCCAGCGGATGTATCTGATGCGCTGCATCTCCCACCAACACCGCCCGCGGTTTCGCCATGGATGTAGCTGTGCGTAAAGCCAGAGGGAACCGCCGGGCTGGCGTAATGGTGGTAAGTTGACCCAGCAATCTGTCGCCTGCCTCCGCTACCGCTTCAGCCAGACTTTCCGCATCCAGGCTTGATAACAATTCGGCATTCCTGGTGGACCATACCAGAGAAATTCGGTTTCCGGGCAACGGCAGCCATGCCATGACGCCATCCTTGCTGAACCACTGGCGGGCAATATTCCGGTGCGGCAGCTCGGTTTCATAATTCGCTACGATCCCATCCTGGCCATAATGATGCTCTGAGACTGGAATATCCGTCAGCGAGCGGATCGTGGAATTTCCGCCATCTGCTGCCACTACGAGCTTCGTCTGCAGCTCGGCGCCATCGGTCAGGCGCACCTTTGCGACGTTGGGTCCTACCTCGATCGCCACAGCCTCGCCAGCGATGACATCAAGTTCAAGATCATTTACAACAGTCCAAAGCGCGGCTTGCAATACCTGTTCTTCCAGCACAAATGCCAGCTGCGGCAGCCTGATTCCGTCTGCCTGGAACCGCAGCGTGGCTTCATTCCTGTCCTGGACATCCGCATCTCCCCATATTTCCATATCATCGATGGTTGCGACGCGGCTGTGGTCAAGCTGGCTCCACACTCCCAGAGATGTGAACCATGCTGCATTGCCAGGGGTAATCGAATAAACCCGGCTATCAAGCGACATGTCGGCTGCGTCAACCGCAGGTGCCTGCCGCTTATCGAGCAATCCCACCCTGAGACCGCATTTTGCCAGTGCAATGGCAGAGCACGAACCCACGAGTCCGCCGCCCACCACCAGCACATCATATGAATGATCTGCCGGCATCATGCGCCGAAACTCATTTTTTCCACAAGCCGCCGCTTGAAAGGCTTGAGCACATCAAGCAGTCCCAAGCCTGCCGCACGCACACCTGAAAGCCCTACCACATCGTTCGAGAATACGTTGACCAGGAAATCGGTAAATATCAGCCCCCCCCTGGTATCCGCTCTGCGACGATTCCGATAAGCCTGCAACATGGATTCACTGCCCCAGTCAGAGACGTTAGTTGCAGCGATATGCGCCGACAGCTCCCATGCATCTCGCAAGCCAATGTTGAAACCCTGCCCTGCAACGGGATGCATGGTCTGGGCAGCATTGCCGATGACAGCGAGATGGGGAATGGTCACAGGGTCGAGATAGGCGAGTCTCAGCGGGAAACTCGAGCGAGGTCCAACACGTAGAAACTTCCCCACCCGATCGCCAAAATGCCGGTGCAGCTGCTGAAGAAACTCCGCATCTTCCGTCTGCATCAGCATGGTGATATCTTCCTGCCTGGCCGTCCAGACGAGAGAAAACTCTTCGCCATTTGGCAGTAAAGCCACAGGCCCGGCGGGCGTGAAGCGCTCATAGGCAATGTTGGCATGCGGCATTTCGCTTTTTACTCTGGCAACCAGCGCGCTATGCCCATAATTCCTGGTGTTGCGCTGCAGCCCCGATACATGCGCCAGGCTGTTACCGCCGTCCGCGAGCACAGCCAATGCCGCATTTGCCTGTCTTGCAACACCATCTGTTGTCTCAGAATATGAAACGCACGCCTGCTCGCCAGTCGCCTCGATGTCCGCAACCTTGGCGCCATAAATCATCCTGACAGCGGACGATGTAGCAAGTGCCGCATCCAGCGCTGCACTGAGGGCGCCATATGACAACACGTATCCCAGTGCTTCTCCGCCATCACTTGCCTGCAGTTTGCTTCGGCCCAGACTGCCGCGCTGTGAAACATGAATGGAATTGATAGCGGTAGCTTGTGGAGAAAGAGACTGCCAAACTCCCAACCGCTCGAGGATGATGCGGCTACCGTAAGAAAGCGCCAGCGCGCGCTGGTCCTGATGCGAAGCGCCATGACTGCGTGCTTCGAGAACAGTCGCAGGAATACCCTTCTGCTGCAGCGCAAGCGCAAGCGTAGCCCCCACCGGCCCTCCGCCAATAATCAAAATCCCTGCTGAGTCGCCTGATTGCATTATTGATTCAAGCACTCGCCATCAGCGTTTCGATATCGATAACCGATTTCGGTGCGTCACTGGTCAGGATATCGCAACCTTGGGAAGTAATCAGTACATCATCCTCAATACGAATCCCGATATTCCAGAAATGTTCTGGAATATCGTCGGCGGGACGGACATAACAGCCGGGCTCAACGGTCAATAACATGCCTGGTTCGAGCAGACGCCAGCTGCCGTCATGCTGCTTGTATTCACCGGCATCGTGCACGTCGAGGCCCAGCCAGTGTCCCGTTCTGTGCATATAAAAGCGTCGGTAATCACCAGATTCCAGTACCGAGGCTGGTGTGCCCTTGCACAGGCCGAAATCTATGAAACCCTGCACCAGCACATCCAGTGCCGCCTCATGCGGCGCATTCCAGGAAGAACCGGGGTGGGCTTTCTCTATGGCCGCAGCCTGAGCCGCCAATACGAGCTCATACAGATCGCACTGGGCGGATGTGAATGTGCCGTTCACCGGAAAAGTCCTCGTGATATCCGAGGCGTAGCCATCCAGTTCACAACCTGCATCAATCAGTACCAGATCGCCATCCCTGAGCTGGGCATTATTTTCGATGTAATGCAGTATGCAGGCGTTGGCGCCGCCTGCCACAATCGAAGTGTAGGCCGGCGCACGCGAGCCATTGCGGTAAAACTCATGCAACAGTTCGGCCTCCAGCTGGTATTCCATCATGCCAGGCGACACCACCTGCATGGCGCGGCGGTGCGCGGCGGCTGAAACAACGGCAGCGCGACGCATGGCATCAATCTCATGTTCATTCTTGATCAGGCGCAGATCGTCGATACGTGAATACAAATCGACAATTTCCGTCGGTGCGTGAATACCGCTCCTCGCCTGCGATTTCAGATGGTTGATCCAGCCGGCGACACGCGCATCCCATTCCGGACTACAGCCCAATGTATAAAACAGCCGATGCTGGTTTGCCATCAGCCTGGGCATCTGCTCATCAAGCTGAGAAATCGGGTATGCCTCGTCAAAGCCGAATTCGGTCTTCGCATTCTCAGGGCCATAGCGGAAACCATCCCATATCTCGCGCTCAAAATCCTTTTCGCGGCAAAAGAGCACGCTCTTGGGCGTCTCGCCGGCAATCAGCACAAGCACGGCCTCGGGCTCCTGAAATCCGCTGAGATAATAGAAATAGCTGTCATAACGATAGGGGTAATGACTATCGCGATTGCGCACCTTCTCCGGAGCGGTCGGGATAAAAGCGACGCCCGCGTCCATCGTCTCCATGAGCTTTTGCCGGTGTGTGCGGAAATGGTTGGGGTTGATCATGCTGAGGTTCAGGTAACAGTCGGTGAGTGTTGGTCGCTTAATTGCCGGTCAAGTTCATAAAGCCGCTCGGGCGTGCCCACATCATGCCAGATGCCGCGGTAATGCTCTGCGCTTGCCTGATCTTTGGTAATGGCCAGCTGCAGCAGTGGGGCAAGCCGTGCCACCTCTCCCGGCTTGATGTGGGAGAACAGCGAGGGATGATAAATGGCTACGCCGGAAAATGTCAGCATAGGTTCGCCTTGCAGAGTAAGCCTACCGTCGCTGAACCCAAAATCACCTTGCGAATGCTGGGGTGGGTTATCCACCAACACCAGATGCGCCAACTTGCCCGGCCGTAGTGTTTGCGGCAGGCGGCTGAAGTCGATGTCCATGAAAACGTCGCCATTGACCACCAGAAATGGCTCTGGCCCCAGATAAGAAAGTGCCTTGGTAATTCCGCCTGCGGTCTCAAGCGCTGCACCTTCAGCTGAGTACTGAATAGATAGATTCCACTGCGCTCCATTTCCCAGGCTTTGCTCGATTTGGCTACCAAGATGCGCGTGGTTGATGACCACCTCCCGAAATCCCGCCTGTGCCAGCCTTTCGAGGTGCCAGACAATCAGAGGCTTGCCTCCAAGCATGAGCAGGGGTTTTGGTGTGTGGTCGGTCAGCGGACGCATGCGGTTACCCCGCCCCGCCGCCAAGATCATCGCTTTCAAAATGTATATCCCACGACCGGCTGCTTTCCTTGCAGCTGGTCAAGCAGCTTCACCAGCGGCCTGAGTTCGCGGTAGCGCGTACAAGCGGTATACAGGTAGTGCATCACCAGCGGCATATCCTTGAGGTAGCCATCCTTGCCGTCGCGATGGTAAAGCCTGGCAAAAATGCCCAGCACCTTGAGATGGCGCTGAACACCCATCCATTCAAAGTCGCGATAGAAATCGGCGAAATCTTCAGCAACCGGAAGCCCGGCCTTTTTTGCCGCCTGCCAGTAACGAACCGCATAGTCGAGAATCTGTTCCTCTTCCCACTTTACGTAAGCATCCTTGAGCAGGGACACGAGGTCATAGGTGATCGCGCCGAACACGGCATCCTGAAAATCCAGAATTCCGGGGTTGGACTCACACACCATGAGATTGCGCGAGTGGTAATCCCGATGCACGTAGACCTGCGGCTGCTCCAAAATGTTGCGGTTCAACAGATCGAACGTAGCTTGCAACGACTGTTGTTGCTCGCTGCTGAGATCGACCTGCAAATGCCTGGCGACATACCAGTCAGGAAAAAGCTGCATTTCGCGTGTCAGCAGAGCTTCGTCGTAATCGGGAAGCTCCCCTTGGCGGCTGGCCAACTGCATTTTGACCAATGCCAGATACGCATCACGATAAAGCGCATTGACGTCCACTCCGCCATTCTGCATAGCAGCCAGATATGTGGTGTTGCCCAGATCGCTCAAGAGCAGGAAACCTTGTTGCAGATCCTGCTCAAGCACCCGGGGCACATTAAGACCGGCATCGGCGAATACGCGAGCCGTGTGGATGAAAGGTTCACAATTCTCATGCGCTGGAGGCGCGTCCATCACGATCAGGGTGTAATCATCGACGGCCACCCTGAAATACTGCCGGAAACTGGCATCCGAGGATGCCGGAGCGATGGCGGGCGCTGCGATTCCTAACACATTCCCCAGCCAAGCACTTAGTTGTTGTTCACGAGACGTCATGCGTACTGCCTTCAACGAAAAAATGGGTCTTACTGCAAGCCATTGGCAATAAAGGAAATGCGTTGAAAGCTCTGTCTGGAGCGGCTTGCCGACGCGATTTATGGATTGCTTAATGGATGAATTTATGCGATTTTATCACCCATACAAAGAAATGCGCGCCCCGCCACCCATCCAAAATAATGGTGAAAATCAGTCCCCTCATCTCAACCCTTCTGTGCGTATTCCTTTTTCAGGGATGGACGCATGCCGAAGAAGAGATCGCCAGCACGATTCCTGACGAGAATAACCCGGATGCCGTCATCATCGAGGGCGATCGTATGGAAGTCTACCTGGACCGGAAAATGCGCTCTATCGGCAATGCCATGTTGCGTAGAAACGGCCAGGATATCTACGGTGACACCATTGAATACGACCCACTGAACGACGAACTGCATGTAGTTGGGAACACCCGTATTGAGTTTCAAAATTCCACAGTGTGGGGTTCCGAACTCAGGATGCAGCTCGACGACCAGGTCGGTGAGATGAAGGATCCGTCATTCAAGCTCGATACGCAGTTCGAAACTCAGCAGGGTGTAGGAGCAGTTCGCGCAAGCGATTTCCTGACCGACTATAAATCCGGCAGTACTGAGACACCGCAGCTAGCTACTGATCGACTGGCTGGAACTACGGAATTCCAGTCTTCATCTGCCCAGCCGAAAAACCAGATCAACGCATCGCGAGGCGACGCAAAGACTGTATTGTTCGAAGGCCAGAATAAAAAACGGCTTTTTGATGCCCGCTATACCACCTGTGAAGCCGATGTGGATGACTGGTATATCAAGGCAGGCGAACTGGAGCTCGACGAATATACCAAGACAGGTACGGCCAAAAATGCACGTGTCGAGTTCAAGGGTGTACCTATCCTGTATACCCCATGGATCAACTTTTCCTACTTGAATCAGCGTAAATCCGGCTTTCTGGCACCCAAAATCGGGACCACGACAGAAAGCGGGTTCGAAGTTTCTGCACCGTACTACTGGAACATCGCACCTGACATGGATGCCACTCTGGGGCTGCGATTCCTGAGCAAACGCGGAGTCCAGTATCAGGGCGAATTCCGCTATCTGGGCGAGACTTATTCAGGCCAAGACAATATCGAATACCTGCCAGGCGACAACCAAAATGGCGAGAATCGCTATTACGCCAATCTGCATCATCGCCAGGTGTTCAACAATGGCTGGTCCGCAGGGTACGACATAGAAAAAGTCTCTGATGATGAGTACTTCTCCGAGCTGGACACGCATATCACGGCAACCAGCCGTGTAAATCTGCTGCAACAGGGCTTTGTTAATTACGGCATTGATAATGAGGAAGTCGGCACTTGGTCATTCAATGGTCTTGTGCAGAGATACCAGACGCTCGATGAAGTCTCCTTTCCTTATGAACGCCTGCCGCAGTTGACCGTGAATGGAGGCAAGGACTGGCAGAATGTCAGCGGCAACCTTTACAGCCAATGGGTCAGCTTTGATCGTGGTGAAGATGCGCCCGTATTATTTTCCACAACTTCCGGCGGCAAGATAGAGACCGATGTCACCGGCAACCGGTTCACCGCTTATCCCAGTGTCAGCTTCCCTTTCGCTCAGCCCTACGGTTACGTAACACCAAAGCTCGGCGTTCACTACACGAGTTACCAGCTTGATACTGATGCATTCCGTGAGTTTGATGACAACGGAACAATGATCAATTCAGGTTTGTACAAATCGGATAGTCGGTCTCTACCTATTTTCAGCCTCGATAGCGGTCTGTTTTTCGATCGTGAAATGCGCGTTGTCAAGAACCGCTATACGCAGACGCTGGAACCCCGTCTGTTTTATGTCTACATCCCTTATGAAGATCAATCGCAGCTCCCCATATTTGACACTGCCGAAGCTGATTTGAATATGGGCACGCTGTTCATGGAAAATCAGTTCGTGGGCAATGACCGCGTCAACAATGCCAACCAGCTCAGCCTGGCGGTTACCACCCGAATGATTGACCAGAGAACCGGTATCCAGCGTCTCGCCGCAACAGTGGGGCAGCGTTTTTATTTCACTGACCAGAAAGTCTACATCCCGGGCACCCAGCCCCGGGATAACAACACTTCGGATATCGTGACCGCCCTGACTGCACGCCTGCTCACCAACTGGAATGTGGATATGGCCTGGCAGTACAACACAGACAGCGAACGTACGACCAAATCGAATATCGGCGCGCGATACAATCCGGAGCCCGGCAAAACCCTGAACCTCAGCTATCGCTACACCGAGGAACGCCTCGAGCAGATCGATGTCTCAGGCCAGTGGCCTCTGGCTCCACAGTGGTATGGGGTCGGCCGTTGGAATTATTCATTACGGGAGAATCAGCCAATTGAAGGTCTGGCCGGCGTTGAATACGACGCAGGTTGCTGGCAGGCAAGAGCTGTGATGCAACGTGTTTCCACCTTGGCTGCCAATGCCAACTATGCCTTCTTCATCCAGCTTGAGCTGGGCGGTATCGCCTCCATCGGCTCCAACCCGCTCCGGCTGCTGGAACGCAGCATCCCCGGTTATGCCACCAGCGATGTTATCCCCGCATTTGAACAGCGAGCTTATGAGTAGCATGATGTCTTCAATACATATCAAACAGGTTTTCTATCCTCTTTTCCTTTTCATCACTTTTCTGACCAGCACCAGTCATGCAGCTCAGCAGGAAATTGAGAAAATGGATCGTATCGTGGCCATCGTTGACCAGGTGGTGATCACTGAAAAGGAACTGCAATCCAAAATCAGTGTTGTCAGCGCACAGCTGCAGAAAAAAGGGGTCGAACTGCCGCCCCAGGACGTTCTGGAGAAGCAGATTCTGGAACGGTTGATCAATGACAGTCTGCAACTGCAGTTTGCCCAGCAGACCGGGCTACGCGTCGACGATAATCAACTCGACAAGACCATACAGCGAATTGCCGAACAGAATCAGATGGATGTGCCGCAGTTTCGCCAGACCCTGGAAGAGGAAGGCATCAGTTTCCGATCCTTCCGCGAGGATATCCGCAATGAAATCCTTCTGGCCCGCCTGCGCGAACGTGAAGTCGACAACCGCCTGAATATCACAGAAGCCGAAATCGATAATTTCCTGATTACGCAATCATCGAGGCAGGAAGAGTCACAGGATGAATTCGAGGCGTCGCATATTCTGGTTCGAGCACCTGAGGAAGGCTCACCGGAAGAGCTGCAGCAGCTGCGCAGCAAAGCGGAACAAGCCCTGAAGCAGCTACAAGGCGGCACTGCATTCGCTGAAGTTTCTGCACGGCTGTCCGATGCGCCAAATGCGCTTGAGGGCGGCGGCCTCGGCTGGAAAACCTCGGCGCAACTGCCGGCACTGTTCCTGGATGCCCTGAAAGGCATGCAGCCTGGCGACGTCTCCCCTATCCTGCGCAGCCCCAATGGTTTCCACATCCTTAAATTGACCAATCGGCGCGGCGGCTCGTCGCCATTGGTTGTGGAACAGTCGCACGCCCGCCACATCCTGATCAAGCTTAACGAAGTCGTTTCCGAAGAGGAAGCCCAGCACAGACTGCGTACCGTACGCGAACGGCTGGTCAATGGCGGCGCGGAGTTTTCCGAAATGGCTCGCCAGTATTCGGAAGACGGCACTGCTGCGAATGGCGGCGACCTGGGTTGGGTCAACCCCGGCGATACGGTACCACCCTTCGAGAAGGCCATGAACGAACTTCAACCGGGTGAAATCAGTGAGCCCGTTCGTTCGCCTTTCGGCTTCCATCTGATTCAGGTGCTGGAACGGCGCAAGCAGGACATGACCAAGGAAGCTGCGCGTCTCAAGGCGCGGCAGGAAATCCGCTCCCGCAAATCCGAGGAAGCCTATCAGGACTGGGTGCGTGAACTGCGCGACCGCGCCTACGTCGAGCTGCGCCTGGAAGACAGGTATTGATCAGGCGCCACGTGAGCGCTGCCCTGCCACGTATTATCATCACCTCTGGTGAACCCGCCGGCATCGGCCTTGACCTTTGCTGCCTACTGGCGAGCCAGCCTTTCCCCGCATCCCTGGCAGTTATTGCAGATCAGCAGGCATTGAACGCGCGCGCTGCTGCGTTGAATATTGCGCTGCAAGTTCAGCCCTATATCCCAGACACCACCGAGGCGCATGCGGGCGACAATCGTCTAACCGTCATTCATAGACCTGCGAATGAGACAGTGCATTCAGGTCATCTCGATTCGACCAATAGCCCGTATGTGCTGGATATGCTTGTGACGGCAGTTCAAGGATGCATGGCCGCGGAGTTCGACGCCATGGTGACTTGCCCGGTACACAAAGGCGTGATCAATGATGCAGGAATACCCTTCACCGGCCATACGGAATTCCTGGCAGAAAAGACCGACACAGAACATGTTGTCATGATGCTCGTGGGTGGTGGATTGCGCGTTGCGCTCGCGACCACGCATTTGCCGCTGGCGGATGTCAGCACTGCCATCACCCAGGAAAGCCTGGAAAAAACCCTGCGCATCCTGCATCACGATCTCATTCACCACTTCGGTATTGCCGAACCACGTATCCTGGTGACCGGGCTCAACCCGCACGCAGGTGAAGGCGGCCATCTTGGCACGGAAGAAATCACGACCATCACTCCGGTGCTGCAAAAATTGCGGCTCGAAGGTATGCAACTCAAGGGGCCTTTGCCCGCCGATACGCTCTTCACCCCGCATCACCTGGCAAATGCCGATGCCGTGCTCGCCATGTTCCATGACCAGGGGTTGCCCGTGCTCAAGTACGCCAGCTTTGGCGAAGGCGTCAATGTCACGCTGGGCCTGCCCATTATCCGCACCTCGGTGGATCACGGAACAGCGCTGGATCTGGCCGGCAGTGGCAAGGCCAATCCCGGCAGCCTGTTCTCAGCCATCGAGCTGGCGATCGCGCTGACGCACAGCAGAAACAGGAACTGATGCACATTCCTCGCAAACGCTTCGGTCAGAATTTCCTGATCGACAATGCCATCATCACCAGCTGTGTGGAAGCCATACGCCCTGAAGCGCGCGACCTGATGGTGGAAATCGGCCCCGGGCTCGGCGCGCTGACCAAGCCATTGCTGCAACGTCTTAACCACCTGCACGTCGTTGAACTCGATCGCGACATCATCAGTTGGATGAAAGGCCATTATCCTGCTGGCAAGCTCACGATTCATGAATGCGATGCGCTCAAATTCGATTTTCTGTCCATTCCATCCGGTTCAGAGCCGGAGATAATCGCGAGGCGGCAAGTAGAAGGCAACGAGACAGTACAAACAGCACGGCGAAGCGACGACGACGCAGCTAACAATGCCAGCGCTACGGCTGCGAAGCGGCTACGCGTCGTCGGCAACCTGCCGTACAACATCTCCACCCCGCTGCTGTTTCATCTGCTTGATAACGCTGCCGCCATCAGCGACATGCACTTCATGCTGCAGAAAGAGGTTGTCGAACGCATGGTTGCGCAGCCATCCACACCTGCGTATGGCCGTCTCTCGGTCATGCTGCAATACCGCCTGCAGATGGAATACCTGTTCACTGTTCCGCCCGGGTCATTCGATCCCGCACCCAAGGTGGAATCCGCATTTGTACGCGCGGTGCCGTATGCCGAGCTGCCGATAACAGCGAAAGATGAAGCATTGCTTGCCAAGGTCGTGACCGCCGCCTTCGGCCAGCGCCGCAAAACCTTGCGCAATACCCTCAAAGGCTTGCTGGACGATGCGGGGTTCAGAGCGCTGGGCATCGACCCGCAGGCGCGCGCAGAAAATCTGTCAGTGCCTGAATTTGTGGCAATTGCCAATTATCTCGCCTGATATAATCAGCAGCTTCGGAGGAGACATCAATGAGAATAATATTGTTGGGCGCACCGGGCGCCGGCAAGGGTACGCAAGCCACTTTCATCAAGGAAAAATTCAACATCCCGCAGATTTCAACCGGCGACATGCTGCGCGCTGCGGTCAAGGCGAGAACGCCGCTGGGGCTTGAAGCCAAAAAATTCATGGACGCCGGCGGCCTGGTGCCGGATGAAGTCATCATTGGCCTGGTCAAGGAGCGCATCAAGGATGCAGATTGCCAGGCAGGTTTCCTGTTCGACGGGTTTCCCCGCACCATCCCGCAGGCTGCCGCCATGAAGGAAGCCGGTGTTGAAATCGATTATGTCGTCGAGATCGATGTACCGGATGCCGAAATCATCCAGCGCCTGAGCGGACGCCGTGTACATCCCGCCTCCGGTCGTACTTACCATGTCGCGTTCAATCCGCCCAAGGCAGCTGGCAAAGATGATGCAACCGGCGAAGACCTGGTGCAGCGCGATGATGACAAGGAAGAGGTCATCAAGAAGCGGCTCGACGTCTACCACGACCAGACCGAGCAGCTGATCGGCTATTACTCCGACTGGGCCGATAGCGGCGCAGGCGGCGCGCCAAAATACGTCAAGGTTGCCGGCGTAGGCGATATGGAAACCATCAAAAACAATATTTTCACTGCCCTGAAATAACTTTCACAAGAACAATACCTATGCAACAGCAGTACCCTTTCCGCGAGATCGAAGCAGCGGCCCAGCAGTATTGGGAAGAGCAGCAGGCTTTTGCCGCCAAGCCCGACACGGCAAAACCCAAATACTATTGCCTCTCCATGTTCCCCTACCCCAGCGGCAAGCTGCATATGGGGCATGTGCGCAATTACACCATTGGCGATGTGCTCTCGCGTTATCACCACATGCGCGGATACAACGTGCTGCAGCCCATGGGCTGGGATGCGTTCGGTTTGCCCGCAGAAAATGCCGCCATTCAGAACAAGGTACCGCCGGCAAAGTGGACCTACGACAACATCGCCTACATGAAGAAGCAGCTGAAGTCGCTGGGTTTTGCCATTGACTGGTCGCGCGAGCTGGCAACCTGCCAGCCCGAGTACTACAAGTGGAATCAGTGGCTGTTCCTGCGCATGCTGGAAAAAGGTATTGCCTACAAGAAAACGCAGGTCGTAAATTGGGATCCAGTCGACCAGACCGTGCTCGCCAACGAGCAGGTGATCGATGGCCGCGGCTGGCGTACCGGCGCGCTGGTGGAAAAGCGCGAGATTCCCGGCTACTACCTGAACATCACAGGCTACGCCCAGCAACTGCTGGATGACCTCGACAAGCTGCCTGGCTGGCCCGAGCGCGTGAAAACCATGCAGGCCAACTGGATCGGCAAGAGCGTAGGCGTGCGTTTTGCCTTCACGCATGACATCAAGGATGCCAGCGGTCAGCTGATCGACGATGGCAAGCTATGGGTATTCACCACACGCGCTGACACCATCATGGGCGTCACCTTCTGCGCCGTTGCTGCCGAGCATCCGCTGGCCACGCTGGCCGCGGGTTCGAATCCCACCCTTTCCGCCTTCATCGAAAAGTGCAAGCAAGGCTCGGTTATGGAAGCGGATATGGCGACCATGGAAAAGGAAGGCATGGACACCGGTCTTACTGTTACGCACCCGCTGACGGGCGAGCAGGTGCCGGTCTGGGTCGGCAATTACGTACTCATGAGCTACGGCGAAGGTGCGGTAATGGCTGTGCCTGCGCATGACGAGCGCGATTTCGAATTTGCCAAAAAGTACGACTTGCCTATCAAGCAAAGCATTAATGTGCCAGGCGGGACTTTCTCACTGGATGGCTGGCAGGAGTGGTATGGCGATAAGGCGCGCGGTATGTGCGTGAATTCCGGCAAGTATGATGGCCTGAATTATGAAGCCGCGGTTGATGCCATTGCCGCCGATTTGAATGCCAAGAACCTGGGCGACAAGCAGATCAACTGGCGCTTGCGCGATTGGGGCATTTCGCGTCAGCGTTACTGGGGCTGCCCGATTCCCATCATCCATTGTGAGAATTGCGGCGATGTTCCGGTGCCCGACGACCAGCTTCCGGTCAGGCTGCCGGAAGACTGCGTGCCGGACGGTTCGGGCAATCCGCTGAACAAGCGCGAAGACTTCCTTAACTGCGCATGCCCGAAATGTGGCGGGCCTGCCAAACGTGAGACGGACACCATGGATACCTTCGTCGATTCCAGCTGGTATTACGCGCGCTATGCAACCAGCGTGGGTGGCGGCGGTTTCAACAACCAGGCCATGGTGGATGAAGAAACAAATTATTGGATGCCCGTTGACCAGTATATCGGCGGCATCGAGCACGCTATCCTGCACCTGCTTTACTCGCGCTTCTGGAGCAAGGTCATGCGCGACCTCGGGCTGGTCAATTACGATGAACCGTTCGCCAACCTGCTGACACAGGGCATGGTCCTCAACCACATCTTCTCGCGTCGCACCGATAAAGGCGGCATCGAGTATTTCGCCCCCGATGAAGTCGAGCTGATACATGACGAGCAAGGCAAGCTCACTGGCGCCAAGGCGCTTAAGGATGGCCAGCTGGTTGATTTCCAGGGCATGGGCACTATGTCCAAATCCAAGCGTAACGGCGTCGATCCGCAATCACTGATTGAGCAATATGGCGCCGATACCGCCCGCTTTTTCATGATGTTCGCCTCCCCGCCGGAGCAGACCCTGGAGTGGGCGGACAGCGGCGTCGAGGGTTCGCATCGCTTCCTGCGACGGCTGTGGGCATTCGGTTATCTGCTTTCGACCGAAGCCACGATGGATATGCCAATCAAATTGGAGTCCGGCCTCGCTAATGTGCGCCGCGACATTCATGCTGCACTCAAGCAGGCCAGCTACGATCTCGAACGCCAGCAGTTCAATACCGTAGCTTCTGCGGGGATGAAGATGCTCAACGCGCTGGAAAAACTGCCCAGAGATGCGGGCTGGCAGGCTGTCGCGCATGAAGGCATGTCCATTCTGCTGCGCATGCTGTCGCCAATTGCTCCGCATATCACGCAGCATATCTGGAAAGAACTCGGCTACGGCGACAATATTCTCACAGCATCATGGCCGGAACCTGCGGAATCCGCCCTCATCCAGGACGAGATCGAGCTTGTCGTGCAGGTCAATGGCAAGCTGCGCGGCAGCATTACTGTTGCCCGGACGGCGGATAAAAACTCCATTGAGCAGCAAGCCGTCACTCAGCCTTTTGTACAAAAATTCCTGGAAGACGGTGCAAGTGTGCGTAAAATCATCGTGGTACCAAACAAGCTCGTCAATATCGTGGTGGGGTGAGTATGTCTTCTTTGCGTATCCTGACTGTCAGAGTCTGGCTCACACTGGGTCTGGTCAGTCTACTCGCGTTGTCCGGGTGCGGCTTTGAGCTGCGCGGCAAGGCTGACCTCGCATTCGACAGCATTTACATACAAGGCCCCAACTACACAGTCAGCAAGGATCTGCGCAAGGCTTTGACCGTCAACGGGGTCACCATTGCCAACAGCGCCGAAGGTGCCGACCTGCTGCTGGAATTCCTGAGCGAAGACTACGACAGACGCATCCTTTCACTGAGTGGTCGTGGCCGCGTGACGGAATACGAGCTGATCTATGTACTGCATTTCCGCCTCCGCAACGCCGGCAGTGAAATTTGGGGCCCGGTGCAAACCATAGAAGGTCGCCGTGACTTCTCTTATGACGACACCCAGGTTCTGGCGAAATCCTATGAAGAAGCCCGCCTGCGGGAAGACATGCAGGCTGACGCAGTGCGAGAAATCATGCGTCGGCTCGTTGCGCAGAAGTCTGCCCAGTAGCTTCTGCCATGCGAATTGCAGCCCGGCAGCTGGCATCCCATCTTGAAAAAGAGCTAAAACCGCTTTATTTACTCACAGGCGACGAGCCGCTGGCACAGCGTGAGAGTCTGGATATGCTGCGGACGGCAGCTCGCAGCCAAGGCTATGACGAACGCGTGGCCTTCACGGTAGAACGCAATTTCAACTGGCAACAGCTGACAGCTTTCGGCCAGTCGCATTCCCTGTTCTCCAGCCGGCGCCTGCTTGAGCTCTCCATTCCATCAGGCAAGCCGGGCACCGAAGGTGGCAAGGCATTACAGACGCTGGCGGCCAACCCTCCGGAAGACACCGCGGTCATCGTTATCCTGCCTGCACTCGATCGGGACGGCAAAAACAGCGCATGGTTTGCAGCACTGGAACAGGCTGGCGTGCTGCTTGTCCTGGAAGAAGTTGAAGCCCGACAATTGCCACAATGGATTTCTCAACGCCTGGCGGCGCAAGGCCAGCAAGCCGAGGCTGAAACACTGGAATTCATCGCCCATCAGGTAGAGGGCAACCTGCTGGCCGCGCATCAGGAAATACAAAAGCTGGGCCTGCTTTACCCGGCGGGACAGCTCACGGCAGAACAGGTGCGTGAGGCCGTGCTCAATGTCTCGCGTTATGATGCATTCCAGCTTGGCGAAGCCGTACTTGTCGGCGATGTCGAACGCACTGTGCGCATATTGCAAGGCCTGCAGGACGAAGGTGCACAGCCGGTAGCAGTCATGAATCCATTGTTGTGGATATTACGGCCGCTGGTCAGGGTCAAACAGGCAGAATCGCGTGGTGAGAATGTCGCCGCCGCCATACAGCAGGCGCGTATTTATGGCGACCGGCAGGCGCTTGTTAAACGCGCATTGGCGCGGCTAAGCCTGCGTCAGCTACAGGCTGCACAGGCGAAACTTGCGGAAATTGATAAAACTGCCAAAGGCCTGCTGCACGGCGATGCCTGGCTGGAAATTTCCAGGCTTTGCTATGGTTTGGCTAAAATTGGCAACCGCACGAGAACACAATAAGGATCACATGGATATCAAAGCTTACATACAGCAGCTTGGCCAAGCCGCGCGGGCTGCCTCGCGCCACACCGCCAAGGCTGATACCGGCGCCAAGAATCTGGCGCTGGTGACCATTGCGCAGGCTATCCGCCGCGAAAAGACGGCGCTGCTCAAGGCCAATCAGGCGGATGTTGAGGCTGCGCGCCGGAACGGGCTGGACGACGCCATGCTGGACCGGCTGGCCCTGAGCGAGAAATCCGTGGCCGCCATGGCCGAAGGTCTGGAACAGATCGCCGCCCTGCCAGACCCCATTGGTGAAATCTCCGATCTCAAGTATCGTCCTACTGGCATTCAGGTCGGCAAGATGCGTGTGCCTTTGGGCGTGATCGGCATCATCTATGAAGCGAGGCCTAATGTTACGGTGGATGCCGCAGGACTGTGTCTCAAATCAGGCAATGCGGCCATCCTGCGCGGCGGTTCCGAATCCATCCAGTGCAACCGTGCGCTGGCTGCGCTGGTGCATGAAGGCCTGCAGACCGCTGGCCTGCCTGCTGCGGCTGTGCAGGTCGTCGAAACGACGGACCGAGCTGCGGTCGGTGAACTCATCACCATGAAGGACTACGTGGACGTCATCGTGCCACGCGGTGGCAAAGGCCTGATCGAACGCATCTCGGCTGAAGCACGCATTCCTGTGATCAAGCATCTGGACGGCAACTGCCATGTCTACGTGGACGACGAGGCTGATCTTGCCAAGGCGCTGCGCATCATAGAGAACGCCAAGACCCAGCGTCTGGGGACCTGCAATACCGCAGAATCCCTGCTGGTCGCACGCAGCATCGCCTCCCGGGCGCTGCCCGATATCGCTGCCATGCTGCTTGCAAAGGGCGTCGAAATCCGCGGCTGCGAGGAGACCCGCAAGCTGGTGCCGCAAGCCAAGGCGGCCACTGAAGAGGATTTCTACACGGAATACCTAGCCGCGGTCATTTCGATCAAGGTTGTTGCCGGCTTGGATGAGGCCATCGAGCACATCAACAAATACTCGTCGCAGCATACCGACGCCATCGTCACCGAAAACTACACCAGGGCGCACCGCTTCCTGCGCGAGGTGGATTCAAGCTCGGTGATGGTCAATGCTTCCACACGGTTTGCCGATGGTTTCGAATATGGCCTAGGCGCGGAAATCGGCATTTCCACCGACAAGCTGCATGCGCGCGGTCCCGTCGGTTTGGAAGGGTTGACCAGCCTGAAATATATTGTGCTGGGCAACGGCGAGGTACGCAGCTAGTTGCAGCGGATCGGGATTCTGGGCGGCGCCTTCGACCCGATCCATTTCGGGCACCTGCGTCTGGCGCAGGAACTGGGTGATGCGCTAACGCTCGACGAAGTCCGCTTTATCCCAACGGCCTACCCCCCGCATCGCCCGCCATCAGCGACATCCGCAGACCATAGACTTGCGATGCTGCGGCTGGCCCTTGAGGGCAACACTTTTTTCCGCTGCGATGCTCGGGAAATCGAGCGATACTCGGCGGAGCAAAACCCTTCCTACACCATGGATACCCTGCTGTCGTTAAAGCAGGAAATGGCTTCAGATTCAGCTTTGTACCTGCTGCTTGGTGCCGATGCCTTCTTGGGGCTGCCCTCTTGGCATCGCTGGCAGGAGCTTCTGCTGCATTGCCATATCGTTGTTGCACAGCGCCCAAACAGCAGCCTGCAACCAGAGCATTTCCCGCAGCCGCTCAAAACGGTATGGGAAAGCGCTGCAACATCAGACGTGGATGTCATCAGACACAAGAGGCACGGGCACATCCTGCTGCAGCAGATCACGGCACTGGACATCTCTGCCACGCGCATTCGACATGATCTCAACCAGGGAAAGAACCCGCGTTACCTGCTGCCGGATGCGGTCATCGACTACATCCGCGCGCGCAAGCTATACCGGTAGCTGCAGGTAAGCCGCCGCGGCTCGGAAGTCCGCCTCAGGCAGATAAGGCACTACGCCGAGACACGGCGCAGGAATGGAGTGCTCCAGGGTTTGCAGGTTCTGCTCGCTGGCCGCCATGGCTGGATCAATCCGGTTGGCGACCCACCCTGCCAGTTCCAGTCCGCGCGTCTGGATCGCTTCAACAGTCAGCAATGCATGATTGATGCACCCCAGCCGCATGCCCACAACCAGAATCACGGGAATGTTGAGCATCTGCGCCAGATCGGCGGTATCGAATTGTTCCGCCAGCGGCACGCGGAATCCGCCCACGCCTTCCACTACCACCACATCCGCCAGCGCAGTTAACGCCTGATACGCATCCAGTATCCTGCGCGGCCTGATGGTTTCGCCAACCTGCTGCGCAGCAATATGCGGGGCTATCGGCGGCTCAAAGGCATAAGGATTATGCAGCTCCAGATCCGCCGAAACATTGCCTGCTGCCATGAGCATGGCGACATCTTCCGATATCAGTTTCCCGTTTTGCCTGTCGCAGCCAGCTGCAACCGGCTTCATGCCAACTGTCGTCAACCCTTTACAGCCGCATGCATGCAGTAGCGCGCTAGTAACAATCGTCTTGCCGACTCCGGTATCGGTTCCGGTCACGAAACAGGCTTTATTCATCGGACCTTACTCATCGTGCATTCGGCTTTTTGCGGTGCAGCGTAATGGGTGCAGCGCCATCTTCAAGACGCGATGTGGCTTCCGCCTTCCATGCATGCCCGTAGACGACCTCGAACGTCGCTGGCAGCTTGCCTTCATGGCGGAACTGTTCATAGCGGCCAGCCAGAGCCTGCAGAAATCCCTTGCCGTCCAGACCGCGGCGGCGTCCTTCCGTGGCATTGTGAGCGCCAATGGCCTTGAGATCGCGCATCACGCCAAATACGTCGTCGTAGGTCAGCATGAAGTGCTCTACGTCTAGCACAGGCGCCGAGAAGCCGGCGCGCACCAGGGCATCGCCGATGTCGTGCATATCGATAAATCGATTGACATGCACATGCGCCGCGTCGTCTGACGCTGCTGTACGCAGCTCTTTGAGGGTGTCCGGCCCGAAGGTACTGAACATGAACAGACCGCCAGGCTGCAATACACGGTTCACTTCCCCGAATGCTCGATCCAGATCGTTGCACCATTGAATGGCAAGGTTGGACCAGGCCAATCCGACGCTGGCTTCGGATAATGGCAAACTTTCAATATCTGCGCACACGGCACGACTTGCAGGAACGCCGAACAGGCGGTTGATCTTGTCTTTGATGGATGACGCTGCCCGCCCCTTCTCTAGCATGCGCAGGGCAATGTCCAGCTGAATCAGTTGGCTGACAGGATAGCGCTTCTGCAGCAACCTGCCTGCCTGCCCGGTGCCACTGCCAGCATCGAGAATGGTATCCGGCGCGATTTTGACCAGAGCCAACCGCTCCAGCATGCGCTCGCGCACTTCCTTCTGCAGCACAGCTGCCGCATCGTAGGTCGTGGCTGCCCGGTTGAATGAGTGCTTCACCCGGGCCTTGTCGATGCGATAAAGATCGGTTGTAGTCATACTATCGCCCTGCGAAAACCGGCGGTTCCAGATATTGCACGAGCGCATCGACAAACTGATTCTGATGCGAAAGAAATGGCGCGTGACCGGCACCGGCAATCACCCGCAAATGGCCGAGCGGCAGATGCTGTGCCAGCCAGTGGCCCGCCTGCACTGGCACCAGTCGATCCTTGTCGCCGTGAATTAGCAACACGGGTTTTTTCAGATTCGCGATATCGCTGCGCATGTCGTTTTCCAGCAGGATGCGCAATGCCTTCTGCAGTGTGCCTTGGGTAGGTACCGGACGTTCTGCGAAGCTCTTGCGCAGCTGCTTGATGGTGCCGCGCGCATCTTCCGCACCCATGCACTGCAACGAAAAGAAGCGCATGAGAGTGTTCTGATAATCCTGGCTGACATTGACAGCGAAACGCTGGTATACCTCTGCATCAATGCCCACCTGCCACCCGGCATCTGCACTGTTGACAAACCGCGGTGTACCGGCAACCAGGATCAGGCGCCGCATCCTGTCGGGTTGCATAAGTGCGATCCGCATGGCCACGTGACTGCCAAGCGACCATCCGCACACATCTGCATTGGGCGGCAGGATCTCGATCACCTTCTCCGCAATGGCATCAAGAGTGCCAGGCTCGACAGGGTTGCTGAAGCCCATGCCCGGCAGATCCACAAGGTGCAGATTGAAGTAGCCGGAAAGCCTTTTGGCGATTGGCTGCCACACACCGCCATGCATGCCCCAGCCATGAATCAGAACAAGATTGGGCAGCGCATTCTGCTCACCCTGCTTGCTCAGCGCCAGCATATCCACATGCAGCCGACTCATGTACGCAAACCTTCAGCATGTCGCAATGTATCAGCCAGACGTTCCACATCGTCCGTTGTATGCGCGGCTGAGAGGGAAATACGCAATCTCGCGCTGCCTTTCGGTACTGTGGGCGGGCGAATCGCCGGCACCAGAATGCCCTTCTCAAGCAACTGTTCACTGACTTTGACGGCATCATCATTGCTGCCGATCAGCAAAGGCTGGATGGGGGTGGCGGAATCCATGAGCTGCCAGCGACGGAACTTCAGCCGGGAACTGAGCAAGGCAATGAGCTGGCGCAAGTGCGCCCTGCCGTCTTCAGATAATTCAATAAGCTTCAGCGATTGTAATGCGGCGGCGGCAAGTGAGGGCGGCATGGCCGTCGTGAAGATATAAGTGCGGGCATGCTGCATCAGGTAATCAATGACCACCTTTGCCGCGGCAATGAACGCGCCCGAAACTCCCGCCGCCTTGCCTAGCGTTGCCATGTAGATGATGCGCGGGGACTGCAGACCTAAATGGGCTAGACTTCCCCGTCCCTGCGGACCCAGTACACCGAAACCGTGCGCATCATCAATCAGCAGCCAAGCGTCGTGACGCTCGCACAAGTCCAGCAACCCATGTAATGGCGCAACATCGCCGTCCATGCTGAATACAGCATCAGTAATCACCATTTTGCGAGCAGCGCTAGAAGACGCCAGTAAACGCTCAAGCGCGGCCAGATCGTTATGCGGATAGCGATGCAGGTTGGCACGCGACAGCACTGCACCGTCATTGAGAGAGGCATGATTGAGCTTGTCGGCAAACAACGCGTCGTTCCTGCCCATCAGGCCGCAAATGGCCGCCAGGTTAGCCATGTATCCGGTAGAAAACAACAGGGCCGACGGCAATCCCACGAACTCCGCCAGAGCTTCTTCAAGGTCATCATGAAAGCGGTGATGCCCGGTTACCAGATGGGAGGCCCCGCTACCGACACCAGCAAGCTCGATAGCATCTTTCAGTACCGCCCGCAGCGCGGGATGACTGGCAAGCCCGAGATAGTCATTGCTGCAAAAGGAAAGCACGGGCCGGCCATCAACTTCAGGATGCGGCCCTTGGGCAGACCCGATCAGCCTGCGCTTGCGCAATAAGCCGTCAGCTTCCCGTTGCGCGAGCTCCTGGTGCAGTGCGGCCAGTAGATGGTCAGCCATGCGACTGCAGTCTAGACTGGATTGATACCGAGCTTGGCGAACAACGCCCTGTCCGCTTCCGTGTCCGGATTGCCTGTCGTCAGCAGTTTTTCGCCATAAAAGACCGAATTAGCACCGGCGATAAAGCACAGCGCCTGAATGGCTTCACCCATGCTTTGTCGTCCGGCTGAAAGACGGACATAACTTTTGGGCATGGTAATGCGCGCAACAGCGATGGTGCGCACAAATTCCAGCGGGTCCAGCGATTCCGTACCATGCAAAGGCGTGCCTTCTACCTGGGTCAACATATTGATAGGCACACTTTCCGGCGGCTGCTCCATATTCGCCAGCTGGGCAATCAGGCCCGCGCGCTGGGCGCGGGACTCGCCCATGCCGATAATGCCGCCGCAACAGACATTGATGTCTGCCTCGCGCACACGTTCCAGGGTATCAAGACGATCCTGATAATCGCGGGTGGTGATGACTTCACCATAGAATTCGGGCGCGGTGTCCAGATTGTGGTTGTAATAATCGAGGCCTGCCTGCTTGAGCTGCTCAGCCTGCCCTTCCTTCAGCATGCCCAACGTTGCGCATGTTTCCAAACCCATGGCCTTGACCTCTGCCACCATCTTGAGCACAGGTTCCAGATCCCGCTGTTTGGGGCTACGCCAGGCCGCGCCCATGCAGAATCGCGTTGCACCGCTGTCCTTGGCGGCACGAGCCGCCGTCAGCACCTCATCAATCTGCATGAGTGCCTCGTTTTCCACGCCAGTGCTGTAGCGGGCTGCCTGCGGGCAGTAACCGCAATCTTCGGAACAGCCTCCGGTCTTGATAGAAAGCAGGGTGCTGACCTGGACGGCATTGGGATCGAAATGCTGTCGATGAACTGTTTGAGCGCGATGGATGAGATCGCTGAATGGCAACGCAAACAAAGCCTCTATCTGGGAAATGCTCCAGCGCTGCGTTTCATTTTTTGCAGGGCTTCTGGTAAATCGCTCAATCACGTGTTCCGACATTGATATACTCCCCTTGGCAAGAATCTACTTTGTGGCCGCGGCCAGCAAGGATTATAGCTGTCAATCAACAATGTTTAAAATTCTTAACAATAGCCTAAAAATTAAACAGTTTGTTTTTCCCGACAAATGTTTGTTATGCGAATCAAGTGTTGTCGGCGACTATCTGTCCATCTGCGACCGCTGCACGAGGGATTTTACACGTCGCAACAGGGCCTGTTGCCCGCAGTGCGGCATTCTATCGGGTAACGGAACCACCTGCGGCCATTGCCTGAGATCGCCGCCGGCATTTGATATCACGCATGCGCTGCACACCTATCAATACCCGATTGATGGGCTACTGCAGAAATACAAATACGGACATCAGCTGACAATCGCAGAATTGTTCGGCAACCTCATGTGCCGCGACCGATCGGCCAATAAACTGCCTGATGTACTGATCCCGATGCCGTTGCATCCGCAACGACTGCGGGATCGCGGATTCAACCAGGCTTCGGAGATTGCACGAGTCATCGCCAGACTCCTGACCATCCCTCTCGATATGCATTGCTGCAAGCGCATCAAATTTTCTGCGCCACAGGTCACTCTTCCGCTCAAGCAGCGGGTTCGCAACATGCGCAATGCTTTCATCTGTGAGCGCGACCTCAGCGGCATGAAGGTAGCGCTGGTGGACGATGTCATGACCACCGGCGCAAGTCTCAATGCCCTGGCTACAGCAGCCAAGAAGGCTGGCGCAGTACAGGTGGAATGCTGGGTTGTGGCGCGCACCCAGCCACATGACTGATGTTTGATATTGTCCTATACCAGCCCGAAATCCCACCCAACACCGGCAATATCATCCGGCTTTGCGCTAATACCGGCGTCCGGCTTCATCTCGTTGAGCCGTTGGGATTCACTCTGCAGCACGCGCAGTTGAAACGCGCCGGCCTCGATTATCACGAATTCGCCACTCTGCAGGTACACGCTGACTGGCAAGCATGCTGCGCTGCGCTGCCCGGTCGCCGCATGTTTGCGCTTACCACCAAGGGCAGCACGCGATATACCGATATCGGGTTTCGGCCTGGGGACGTGTTTGTGTTTGGCCCCGAAACCCGCGGTTTGCCTGCCGAAATACTGGCCTTGTTTCCAGCGGAGAACAGGGTGAGATTACCGATGCTGCCGCACAGTCGCAGCCTTAACCTGTCCAATTCGGCAGCAGTGTTGGTCTACGAGGCTTGGCGGCAGAATGGATTCGAGGGCGGCGCTTAGTTGAAATTCAAAGCGGTCGCGATTAAACGGCTGAGGTTAAACCGCTTCGGCTTTTTGTTCGCGACTCAGCAGATTTTCCAGCGCCTTGCGTGGTGACTGTCCCTGGGACAGGACCTGATCCACTTCACAGGTGATGGGCATGTCGACTTTCAGCTGCCTTGCACGCAACATGACCTCGCGCGTGGTATGCACGCCTTCCGCGACATGGCCCAGGCTCTGAAGTATCTGCTCGAGGTTTTGTCCGCCAGCCAGACGTAATCCGACTTCGCGGTTGCGCGAATATTGCCCGGTACAGGTCAGGATCAGATCGCCTGCCCCTGCCAGGCCCATGAAGGTCTCGCGCTTGCCGCCGAGGCAGACGCCAAAGCGCGTCATTTCGGCCAGGCCGCGCGAAATCAGCGCTGCACGTGCGTTGTTGCCGAATTCCATGCCATCGCAGATGCCGGCAGCGATGGCCATGACGTTCTTCAGCGCACCACCCACAGACACGCCTATCACATCAGAACTTGTATACACGCGCAGATTGCCATCATGCAGCATGGCGGCCGTCTGCCGGGCGAATTGTTCGTCAAAGGAAGCCAGCGTGACAGCGGTTGGCAGTCCGCGAGCCAGCTCATCAGCAAAGCTGGGGCCGGACAAAATCCCCCAGCTTGATGAAACGCCATCGAGCTCTTCCTGCAGGACTTCATGCGGCAACCGTGACGTGCCAGGCTCCAATCCCTTGCTTGCCCAGAGCAGCGGCGTGGCAGGGGCGAATGTTTTGATTTCTTTCAGCAAAGCGCGGCCGCCCGAAGTCGGCACCACGCATAGAATCAGGTCAGCATCCCGGACGGCAGCTGGCAGCTCTGCCTCCACAGATACATTGTCATTGAATGGATAATTGCTTAGATACCTGGCATTGCATCGCGCCTCCGCCATTTCTGCCACATGCTGTGGATTGTGCGACCACAATGCAACGGGCCAGCGCCTGCTGACCTGGATGGCAAGCGCAGTGCCCCAGGCTCCCGCGCCCAAAACAGCGATTTTCACAGACTCAATATCCCCATACGGACGTGGCCTGGATATAGCCGGTCAACCCATCACGGTGTCGCACCTTGACCCAGCCAGTCCCTGAAGAACCCAGACTTGGCGGTTCCATCATTTCTAGCAGCACATCTTTTTCCACACGTGAAATCACCTTGGCAGCAGTATCCGCGGTTTCCTTAAGCTCGGCGTCGTTGGTAGTGACGATCAGCGTACGTTTTGTATCGAGATCCTTGGCCTCGATCCAACTCAGCGTGCCGTAATGATCGCGCACCTTGATCCAACTGCCCAGATTGACAATGATCTCTACGGGATAGCCCTGTCCGACCACATAGACTTTTTTCGCCTGGCCGGATGGGGCGTCGTACAGGACGGCCTTGGGTGCAGCGACAGAGCGGAATTCCAGCGCAATCGCCAGGCCGGGCATCAGAAAGATGCCTAGCAGGCTGGCGACTGTCAGGTACTTACTGTAATGCGGCCCCTTCGGCCTCAGCATTTTGGCGCTGTTGGGCATAAAGAGCCTCGAAATTGATTGGGTTAAGCAGAACAGGCGGGAAACCAGCGCGAGTCACAACATCCGAAACGGTTTCACGCGCGTAAGGGAACAGGATATTCGGGCAGGTTACGCCGAGGATCATTTCGAGATTATCCTGCGGGATATTGCGGATCTGGAAAATACCGGCTTGTGCAACTTCAACCAGAAATGCCGTCTTATCGCCAATTTTGGATGTTACGGTGACTGTGATCACCGTCTCGAATACATTCTCGTCCAACTGGCTGGTGGCATTGCTGAGCTCGACGCTAAGCTGAGGCGTTTCGCGCTGGGTGAAGACTTGTGGCGCATTCGGGATTTCCAGCGACAAATCTTTCACATAAATCTTTTCGATGCCGAATACCGGCTGCGCGTCTTCATTGTTGGATTGTGCTGCCTTGTTTTCTTCTGCCATGACGATTCCTAGTTATGCCCGGCCGTGCCGGTGGGTTATGGTAAGTGCCGCTTTAACGCTACTGGCTGCAGAGTAAGTCAGCATTCTAACTGCTTGCCCTGCCTTTTAAAACCGGGGGTTTGAGCAAGCATTACAAAGCCCGACAGTCTCAACCCGCCAGCATGGGCTCGAGCTTGCCAGCTATGTCGAGCGCCCGCAGCTCCTCAAAACCGCCAACATGGTAATCGCCGATGTAAATTTGCGGTACGGTCCGGCGGCCGGTTTTCTCCATCATGGCGATCCTGAGTTCTGGCTGGAGATCCACGCGTATCTTCTGGATATCCGTTACGCCGCGGCTCGACAACAGCCTTTCTGCTGCAATGCAGAAGGGGCAGCTGGCAGTGCTGTACATGAGAACTTGTGCCATGACTTATTTCACTACCGGTAATTTGGCTTGCTGCCAGGCATTGAGTCCGCCCTGCAAATTGTAGACTTTCGAGAAGTCGTGTTTTTTCAGGATGCCGCAAGCTTTTGCAGAACGCATGCCGGCCTGACAATTGACCAGTACAGGTTTGTCCTTGAATTTACGCAGCTCTCCTACGCGCGCTTCGAGCTGCGCCAAGGGAATGTGGCGTGCATCGGGAATATGACCGGCAGCGTATTCGGCCTCATCGCGGATATCCAATACCAGCGCATTTTCTCGATTGATGAGTAGCACGGCGTCTGCAGGCCCGACACTGGAAGAAGCGCCGGACATGCGGCTCAGCATGGGCCAGACCAGCATCAGGCCTGAAACGACGGCCAGGCCGACCAGCAACACATTCTCAAGAACAAAATCCACAATAACTTCCTGTAAGCGAAAATGCGATTCTACCAATAAATGCCCCGCCTATCAGGCCCCACCCCTGCCGACGGCCACGACAGGTCCGGGAAACCACAGACGGCGAAGATTTATTGCGCGAAACTCTCTAAAATATCAACAACCGCAAGAAACGATTTGGACTACCAAATGAATGTGACCCCTGTATTACTGCTTATTCTCGACGGCTTCGGCTACAGCGATGACATGACGGACAACGCCATTGCCCAGGCCGAAACGCCTAACTGGGACAGACTATGGAAGAATTACCCCCACACCCTGATCAATGCCTCGGAAAGCTTTGTAGGCCTGCCGCAGGGCCAGATGGGCAATTCCGAGGTCGGGCATCTGAACATGGGCGCTGGCCGTGTGGTATTCCAGGACCTGGAACGCATCAACCGCGCCATCGCCGAAGGAACGTTCTTCAGCAATCCCACACTGGCCGAGGCAGTCGAGAAGGCTAAGAACACTGACAAGGCCTTGCATATCTTCGGCCTGCTGTCAGACGGCGGCGTGCACAGCCACCAGGATCACATCCATGCCATGATCGAAATGGCGGCACGTGCCGGATTGCAAAAGATTTACGTTCATGCATTCCTCGACGGTCGAGATACGCCGCCCAAGAGTGCCGAGAACTATATCCGGCGTCTGGAAGAAAAATGCGCTCGCCCCAGCGCCGATTCAGCGATTACGGCAAAGATCGTCACGGTTGGCGGCCGCTACTACGCCATGGACCGCGACAAACGCTGGCCGCGGGTTGAGGCCGCTTATCAGCTGATCACCGAAGGTATCAGCGAATTCACCGCGCTCAGCGCACACGACGCGCTGGCCGAAGCTTATGCCCGCGGCGAAACCGACGAATTCGTCAAGCCTACCGCGATACGCTCACCGCACGAACAGCCCATCGGCGTGGAAGATGGCGACGTCATCGTCTATATGAATTTCCGCTCGGATCGTGCGCGCCAGCTGACGCACGCTCTTCTGGAACCGGAATTCGACGGTTTCAACCGTCGCCGTGTACCGAGACTGGGCGGCTTCTATACGCTCACGCAATATGACAAGAAAGAACTACGTGCCACACCGGTGTTCGCTCCCGAAGAACTCAGCAATTCGTTCGGCGAATATATTTCCAGCCTGGGGCTGACCCAATTGCGCATTGCGGAAACCGAGAAATACCCGCATGTCACCTTCTTCTTCAATGGCGGAGAGGAACGTGTATTCCCGGGCGAAGACCGCATTCTCGTACCATCGCCGCAGGTTGCCACTTACGATCTGAAGCCGGAGATGAGCGCCTTTGAGGTCACCGATGAACTGGTGAATGCCATCAACAGTCGCAAATACAATGCCATCATCTGCAACTTTGCCAATGCAGATATGGTGGGCCACACAGGCGACCTGCAAGCGGCGATCAAGGCAATTGAAACCGTAGACATGTGTATCGGCCGCGCCGTCACTGCAATGCAGTCCATTGGCGGCGAAGTGATTATCACGGCTGATCATGGCAATGCCGAACTCATGCAGGACGACATCAACCAGCAGCCGCATACGCAGCACACCACCAACCTGGTGCCCTTCCTGTATATCGGCCGGCCGGCAGCGCTGGCTGAAACCGGCGCATTGTCGGACATCGCTCCAACTCTGCTCAAACTCATGGGTGTTCCGCAGCCGCCCGAGATGACCGGCCATGCCCTGATCGAACTCGCGGACAGCGATGCGCAATCCCGCATGAAAAGCGCCGCCGGCACCTGACAGATGCCGGCTCGCGTTCTCCTGCTCGTTGCCCTGGTAGCGACTGCGCCTAGCACCTGGGCCACTTCCAAAGTTGAAAAGACGAAGCAGAATCTGGAAGAGCTGCACGAACGTCTGGAAACGCTGAAGAAGGAGCTGGGCAACACTGAGGAAAAGCACAATGAGGTGGCTGACGAGCTCAAGCAGAGCGAGCAGGCCATTAGCGACGCCAACCGCAAGCTGTATGAACTCAATCGCCAGTATCAGGAACGCAGCAAGTCACTGGATAGCCTGCAGCAACAGAAAGCCGCGCTTGAATCCACCCTGCAACAACAGCAGAAGCTGCTGGGCGAACAGCTTTACCAGCAATATCTCAACGGGCAGCAGAGTTATCTGCAGATTTTTCTGCAGCAGCAGGACCCCAACGCCATTGCGCGTAACCTGCAGTATTTCTCCTATATTTCGCGAGCTCGCGCCGAACTCATCAGCGACATGCGCGAAAATCTGGACAAGGTAGCGGAGCTCAACGAAGAGACTGCGGCCGAATTGCAGCAACTGGCTGATCTCAAGTCGGCGCAGGAGAAAGAGCGGCAGGAACTGCAATCGAAAAAGCAGGAAAGACGCAAGCTTTTAAGCAAACTCTCAGCCCAGATCAAGTCCCAGCGTGGCGAGATAGACAAGCTCAAACGTGATGAAAATCGCCTGTCCGAGCTGGTCAAGAAGCTTTCACGCGTTATCCCCAAGAAAAAAACTGCGCCGAAAAAGGATCCCGACCGTCCAGTGGCCAGGAATGAAGCCCTGCCCAGCAGCAATATATCGGGCAATTTCGCAGCCCTTAGAGGCAAGCTCAATCTGCCTGTGCGGGGTGACATCATCAACCGCTTCGGCGACGAACGCAAAGATACCGGGGTGACGTGGAAGGGCCTGTTCATCAGGTCGCCAGAAGGCAACGAAGTCAAGGCGGTAGCGCCTGGCACAGTGGTTTTTGCGGACTGGCTACGCGGCTTCGGCAACCTGCTGATTGTCGACCACGGCGATGATTACATGACGCTGTACGCCAATAACCAGGCTTTGCTCAAGACGGTTGGAGAAGAGGTGAAAGGTGGTGACACTGTTGCCTCCGTAGGCAATAGCGGTGGCAATGAGGAGGCGGGACTATATTTCGAACTGCGTCACCAGAGCAAACCGCTCGACCCCTTGCGTTGGAGCAGCGTGCGCTGACCTGACCTGGATCCTATAGCCGGGCTTCAGGATGCCAGCCACGGCTTCATCAGACAGCATAGCCGGATGGGTTTTCATGCTGTTGGCGCGGCAACCACGCATGACTGAGACCATTACTCCCCTATGAGATGCAGCAGCACCTTGCGTGTATGCGAGGCCAAGCGATGCTCATAGAGGAATATACCCTGCCATTGGCCGAGCCCAACGCGGTTGTTGAGGAACGGGATGGAAAGTGAAGTCTGCGTCAAGGCCGTCCTGACGTGGGCCGGCATATCGTCCGGACCTTCCGCAGTATGGATGAACAATGGATCGCCGTCCGGCACCAGCCTCGCGAAGAATTGTTCCATATCCACCAGTACTTCGGGATCGTAGTTCTCGTTAATCAGCAGGCTGGCGGAAGTATGCTGGATATAAAGCGTGAGCATACCCGTCGAAAAGTCACTGGCATTGGCCCAGCTCAAAACTTCCGATGTGATGTCATAAAGCCTGCGCCCGTTGGTCCGCAGGGAGATCTGATGTGTAAGTTGACGCATAGGGCAGCATTATAACGAAGCGGTGAGCCGCTTCGTAACCGGATGCATCACCAACCGTAGTAATAACGGAACCGCGCGCCATACGGGTGGCGCCAATACGGGCCAGGCCCCCAGCCCCACCAAGGATCGTAATAGTGGTACGACCGCAATCGGTATTCACGCTCCAGTTTTTCCAGCTCCTGCTGCCGCTGTTTCTCGCGCTTGTTGATCTCATCCGCCATGTTTTCGCGCAATGCACTTTCATGCGTCTGGTGAATGTAGTCCAGCACCTTGGGGTCAACGCCCTGCTGAGTCAGCCGCACAATTTCCGAGGGAGTCAGGTCGTAGCGCGAATTGCTGGTCTTGATCTTTTCAATGATCTGATTGGGCGGCGTGCCCTGCTTGCTCAGGGCGATGATTTCGTCGAGCGTCACGTTGGGCACCGGCTTGGGCATGATCTGCTCCAGCTCTTCCGCCGAAATACGCTTGATCTGCGGCTCCTGCTGCTGGCTGGTAGTCGCGCAGGCCGTCAGGAAAAGTGCTGTCATCAGGATAAACAGGCGTGCGGGCATGTTCAATCTCGCATAGGTATGGGTTACTGTTGAGACCGTTTCCCCGCAGGCAAATTCCGCAGGTCTTGCAGATTATTGCTTGAGGACGGATGGCCGGGTCAGCGTTTCATCAAAAGGGTGAACCGACTGCTGGTAAAGCCCCATGACCTTCTGCACGTAGTGCCGGGTCTCGCGATACGGCGGGATACCCTTGTGCCGGTCCACCGCGTTTTCGCCCGCATTGTAGGCAGCTATCGCCAGCTGAACATCTCCGCGGAAATAAGACAGCAGCCACTGCAAATAGGCGATGCCGCCCTTGATATTCTGCGTGGCATCGAAAGCATTCCGCACATTGAAACGGTCGGCGGTCGCGGGAATCAACTGCATGAGTCCCATCGCCGCCTTGGGGGACTCGGCCTTGATCTGGAAATTGGATTCCGCCGTGATGACCGACAATACGAGCTTGGGATCCACCCTGTACCACTCGGCCAACGTCTCCACGAGATCGACGATCCAGCGCTTGTTCGCCGGCAACGCGGTGATATAGGCATCAATGCCGCCCGTGCCATCCCCGGCCCTGGCAAACGAAGGCGTACCCTTCTCCGGCAGCACGGCTTCCATGACACAACGCGGCAATTGGGTAGTAGTGTAGTTGATGGTTTCCAGCATTTTCTGCGCTTCGAAATGGCCCTGCGAAGCCGCCACCGAAAACAGCGACGCTCCCAGCGCGCGGTCTTTTGGCACACCGCGACCGAAGGCATACAGCATGCCCAGTCGATACTGCGCTTCGGCGCTGCCCAGCCGCGAAGCTTCGCAATACAGGCCGGCAGCCTTCCACTCGCCCTGCCAATCCTGCTGGCTGCGCTCGGATGCCACCGCTTTTTCAAGCAACTCACGGATATGCTGCGGCTCATTGGCGAATGCCGCAGTCTCGTCCTCGGTAAGGACGATGGGAACGGCAGCGGCGGCAATGGAAACTTGCCCCATCGAGAACGAGAGAGCCAGCAGTGTGCAATAAATAGCGTGAAGCAGTGTAGGCATGCGGCCCTTTATTATTGTGGGCGTGTTTCTGGGCAGCTTACCGCCAGGCTGCGGGCCTCAGGCCTTGCTGAACACCATACGGCCGCCCTTGTAATCCACCCGTATTGTATCCTTGGGTGCAAATGTGCCGGTAAGGATTTCACGTGCCAGCGGGTTCTCGATCTCGGACTGGATGGCGCGTTTCAAGGGACGCGCACCATAGACCGGGTCGAAACCGGCATTGGCAATCTCGGCCAGCGCCGCGTCAGTCACCTCCAGCTGCATGTCCATCGCAGCCAGCCGCTTCTCCAGACTCCCCATCTGGATATGGGCGATGGACTTCACATGCGCTTCGCCCAATGCGTGGAACACAACCACCTCATCAATGCGGTTGACGAATTCCGGCCTGAAGTTGGCCTTGACCTCGCCCATGACGGCCAGCTTGATGACCTGGTAATCATCGCCTGCCATGGTCTGAATCATCTGCGAACCCAGGTTGGAGGTCATGATGATGACCGTATTCTTGAAGTCCACGGTGCGCCCCTGGCCATCGGTCAGACGACCATCATCGAGTACCTGCAGCAGCACGTTGAAGACATCCGGATGCGCCTTCTCGATCTCGTCAAGCAGGATGACGCTGTATGGCTTGCGCCGCACAGCCTCGGTCAGCGCCCCGCCCTCTTCGTAGCCCACATAGCCCGGCGGTGCACCTATCATGCGCGCAACCGAGTGTTTCTCCATGTATTCGCTCATGTCGATGCGGATCAAATGATCTTCTGAATCGAACAAGAAGCCAGCCAATGCCTTGGTCAGCTCGGTCTTGCCGACGCCGGTCGGCCCCAGAAACAGGAAGGAACCGTAAGGACGGTTGGGATCGGATAGACCAGAACGCGAACGGCGGATCGCGTCAGAAACCAGCCGCACTGCCTCGTCCTGACCTACTACGCGCTCATGCAGCTTGTCTTCCATGTGCAGCAGTTTGTCGCGCTCACCTTCCATCATTTTGGAAACAGGGATACCCGTCGCACGTGAGACAACTTCGGCGATTTCCTCGGCCCCCACCTGCGTGCGCAGCAGCCTGGGCTTGGCTTCCGTGCCGGCGGCTGCTTCTGCGTGCGTCAGCTGGTCTTCCAGCTGCGGCAGCTTGCCGTACTGAATCTCGGCCAGCTTGTCGTACTGGCCCTGGCGCTGCAGTTCGGCCATCTGCGCTTTAAGTCGATCGATCTCCTCCTTGATATGCGCAGAGCCCTGCACCTGTGCTTTTTCCGCTTTCCAGATTTCCTCCAGGTCGTTGTACTCCTTTTCCAGACGACCGATTTCTTCCTCAAGCAGCGCCAGGCGTTTCTGCGAAGCCTCGTCCTTTTCCTTGCGCACGGCCTCGCGCTCGATCTTGAGCTGGATCAGTCGGCGGTCGAGCTTGTCGAGCTCTTCCGGTTTGGAATCGATCTCCATCTTGATGCGCGACGCGGCTTCGTCAATCAGGTCAATCGCCTTGTCGGGCAGGAAGCGGTCAGTGATGTAACGATGAGACAACTCCGCCGCAGCGACAATGGCCGGGTCGGTGATATCGACGCCGTGGTGCAGTTCGTATTTCTCCTGCAATCCACGCAGGATGGCGATGGTGGATTCGACCGAAGGTTCATCCACCAGCACTTTCTGGAAGCGGCGTTCCAGCGCAGCATCCTTCTCGATATATTTACGGTATTCATCCAGCGTGGTGGCGCCTACGCAATGCAGTTCACCGCGTGCCAGCGCAGGCTTGAGCATGTTGCCTGCATCCATGGCGCCCTCGGCCTTGCCAGCGCCGACCATGGTGTGGATTTCGTCAATAAAAACGATGTTCTGGCCTTCATCCTGTGCCAGCTCCTTGAGCACTGCCTTGAGCCGCTCCTCGAATTCACCGCGGTACTTGGCGCCTGCCAGCAGTGCCGCCATATCCAGGGACAATACCTTCTTGCCCTTCAGTGTTTCCGGCACTTCGCCATTGACGATGCGCTGCGCCAGCCCCTCGACGATGGCGGTCTTACCAACGCCGGGTTCGCCGATCAGCACCGGATTGTTTTTGGTGCGACGCTGTAATACCTGAATAGTGCGGCGGATTTCGTCGTCACGCCCGATGACCGGGTCGAGCTTGCCCATGCGCGCACGCTCGGTCAGGTCCATGGTGTATTTCTTGAGTGCCTCGCGGCTACCTTCCGCCTCCTGGCTGTCCACATGACTGCCGCCGCGCACGGCCTGAATGGCCTGTTCCAGCGCAGGCTTGGCCAGCCCGGATTGCTTCAGAGCGCGACCAGTCGCACCCTTGTCGTCGGCCAATGCCAGCAGGAACATTTCGCTGGCGATATAAGTGTCGCCGCTCTTCTGTGCATTCCTGTCGGTGACGTTAAGCAGATTGTTGAGGTCGCGTGAGATGCTGACCTCGCCGGCATTGGCTTCAACCTTGGGCAGGTTATTGATGGATTGCTGCAGCTCGGTCTTGAGGCGAGTGAGATTCACGCCAGCATGGGCCAGCAGCGATGATGTACTGCCGTCTTCCTGGCCTAGCAGGGCTGTCAGCAGGTGCTGCGGCTCGATATTCGGGTTGTCATTACCCACGGCAATGCTTTGCGCATCAGCCAGCGCCTGCTGAAATTTGGTGGTCAGTTTGTCAAATCGCATGGTGCCTCCCAATACTCATTTACCTTCAATATGGGGCGGCTACTGCATTTTTCAATTGTCAGGATGGATCTGCTGCGGCGCTGCCCAACTCCGGCCTTCGTCATGCGACACAGCCTGGTAGGCTTCCGTCCGACCGCCATGCCGCTCATGCCACCGCAATAGCAGTTCTGATCCATTAATCTCCAATCGGACCTCACTGGCGCTGGCGGCACTCAGGCGTTTGGGCGGAGATGACACCCAGGCTTGGCCATCCATGCGCGCATAGCGTACGCCTTCTTCGCCGGCCCAGGCCAGATGCCAACCCCACTGATCGTCACTACCGCCAGGAGCGATAGCGAGCGACCGATAGAGACAGCCTTCCGTTTTGCTGCCCTCAAAGGTGACGCGCCTGACCTCCATGTCGCTGCCATTCTGTGGCATCAGAACGAGATCGGAGCTGCCGTCCGGGAATCTGTACTGACTGAACTCGATGATGCCATTGGCGCCCTTGGCTTCTGCGCTGGGACAACTCCCATTTCCATCGGCAGCGGCGGTTGTAGGGTCAACGAATGACAAAACTACCAGGCATTTCAGGATGCCTCCCCAATTACCGTATCGTCTGATTTGCATACAATAGCCTTCGATGATTGCGTAATGACTAGACTTTTTAGTTACATTCTTTCAATAGGCAGTCAACGCTTTGAGAAAAGTATGATGCCCATCAATGCCACCGCGATGTTGCCGAATGCAAACAACATTACCAAAACATCACGGAAGTCTTTATTGATTTCGTCATAATTCCATTTATGTAGATAGGCAAAGCTGAAGCCCTCGAGCGCATCGATGTCTTCAACTTGGGAAGCTAAAGCACCAGTTGCAGGCTCAATGTAGTAGCGTGGATCGCCATTTGCCTTGAACTGCACCTTGACCACGGGCAAACGCTTGAAAATAAATCCGTACTCATCCCCAAACCGCGTGACCAGCTCGGTTCTGACAATATCCTTTACCGGTAGATTTGAGTAGCTTGCTGCCTGCGCTTGAGCCAATTGGAGGATACTTTCCTCCTTCATCACACCTGCCATTCGGTCTGCAGCTACCAGCTTCACTGCAGACTCGCCGGGCTCTTCAGTGGCAGGGCTGTGGCCGTGATGATCATGTTCTTGTGCCAGCACAGCTACTTGGGCTCTTGGCAAAGCTGCCTGGCCTGTATGCAGCAGCCACCTGGGCTTGCCTTGGCTGCTTAGTAAATCCAGTTTGGCCACAGGGCGGGAAACAATCTGCTTCCAGACTTCCTCCGATAATTGGTTGGTGAGTACTGTCTCCGGTGCAAACCGGGGTATCGCTTCGCGGGATTGCTGAAAACTCATGATGAGGTGAAATGCGCCGCTTGATGCAAACAGTAGTGTTGACAGTGCAACGACTAGGCCTAGCCTGCGGTGCCAGCGCCTGACCGGATTATTCGCCAGACGCTGGGCCACATTGCGCCTGCGGCTGAAAAACAGGTACAAACCCGAGCCGGCAGAAAATAGTGCCATGCTGAGCACCAACGCCATCACGCTGATTTGCAGAATCGGCATCTGGTCTGCAAATGACCAATTGTGTCCCCAGGTAAATAACCTTGTCAGGTTGTAGCGAGTATCGTCCACTAAAGTACTTAGCCGCGACTGGTCGGTATCAATAAATGCGCGTAAGTGACTATTACCGGAGAACTCAACTCGCCATACCGGCAGCAAACGATTGACCGCGTGATAGTCGTCGTTAAAGCTGTTAATCAAGCGACTATGGGTGATGTTGTTCTGGGGCAAACCGGTGTAATGACTCGCCAGCATCTCGGCATAAAGCCGGTCGCCATTTGGTAATTCTTTGCCCGACTGCACCGAAAAATAACGCGCAGGAGGATTTAGGTCGGTACTCACCCGATAATAGGGTTGATCACCAATACTCACCAATCCAATACGCTGAACTTGCTGGATACCTTGATCAGTCAAGACCTGCTTGATGCTTACAGCACCACGCAAGTCCACCATTTGAGCCGGCGGTATGAATGCCGCCGGTTTGGGCTGCAAACGGCTCATGATGGGGTGCGAGAAACCAGAAACACCCCACATCAGGATGCCTACACAAGTAATCAAGCCTAGCCGTCTATGCCAGGCCATCCAGTTGAAACGCATAGCGTTACGGTGAAATCTCGATAGCAGATTCATTAGATCCCGTCCTTAGAACTGGTAGCGTGCACCGACATAAAATGCGCGCGGCGCGCCAGGAAACAACACGGCATCGTCTGGGCCAGCACGGTCTTTCACAACCACCGCAGCGACATGCTCCCTGTCAGCCAGATTGCGAGCTTCCGCATACACACTCCAGTGGCCTGTACTGTACTCGGCACGCGCACCCAACAGTGCGTAGGATCCAACGCGCTGGGTATTGGCAAAATCGATATACCGCGGCCCAACGAAGTCGAAGGTAGGGCCGATTCGGAAGCCGGATGTATTGGCATACATAAGCTCGCCACGGGCGAACCACCGTGGAGCCGAGGGCAGACGGTTGTTGCCGTATACCGGATCGGAATCGAACGAGAACGCATTGAATGTCGCGTTGAGCAACGGCTCTATACGATGCCCGCCGCCCAGAGCAAAGCTCGCGCCCACCAGCGCTTCAATACCCGCGTGAGTCGTCTTGTCGATATTGGCTGAAAGACTGGTGCCGGGAGCAATAGGATCATCCACGGACAGGATTTCATCACGCAGCGCTGTGTAATAAGCTGTGACGTCCCAGTTCCAGTGCGCCTGATTATAATGAGTAGTGCCGCGCAAGCCGGTTTCCACTACTGTGCCGTGCATCGCATCCAGCGGATTATTGCCGCCATTGACATCATCTGTCAGTTCAAAAGTGGTGGGCGGTTCGTAGACACGGCTGATGTTGGAATACCACTCGACACCGTCCCGCACATTGAATATCAGGCCTACGCGCGGATTGAACGCGTTATAGTCACCGGAGAAGCCCCCAGCATCGCGATTCGCCGACACATACTGCGTGCCGTAAACCAATGTCCAATCGGTTGCGAATTTCCAGCGGTCCAGCGCAAACAGCTCGAGGCTGCTGGCATCGTCATCTGTTTTGAACATTAGTGCGCCGCGTTTTCCTCCAATATTCTGAAAGTTGCCGCCGGTAACCTTGGAGAAGCCATAGTTGGCGCCGAATACAAGCCCGTGCGTACCGACATCCCGCCGATATCGCAACATGGCACCAGAGTCCCGGTGATTGGTGTCAATCAGCAAGCTGAAGAATGGCGTACTGACGATGGGGTGATAGAGAGATTGCTCTTCGTGTGATGCACCGAATTCCAGTGTGCCGCCGGCTACATTGTTCACGGTGGTCTTGAAGGCCAAGCGCCAGGATTCAACATCCTTGCTGTGGTTGCCGCTGATGGCATCAGCGCGCGCTTGCCACGGGTCCGCCTTGTACTGCGCGCGCGTCAGCTCTCTCGGCAGCTCTGCGTAAAAGTCGACGTACGAAGCATAGATGCGGGTAGACACATCTTCATTGATTTGCACGCCCACATTGGCATATAGACTCTTGCGATCCTGCTCACTGTGATCGCGGAAGCCATCGCGTTGCATTGTCTCAACCGACACCAGACCATCCAGCGCTCCCGAAACACCACCCGCTGTGGCGCGTGCGGTCCGCTCGCCAAAACTGCCTGTCGAGAGCGATGCACTCATGGGCGACGTTGTGCGTGCAGTCGGCGTGATGAAGTCTATGGCTCCACCGAGAGTGCTGGCACCATAGGCCAGTGCATTGGCGCCGTGTGCAACCACCACGTAGCGCGCGTTCAGAGAGTCTATCGCACGGTTGTGATTGTTGCCGTCGGCCGCGGTCACCGGCAAGCCGTCCTGCAGAAACTTCACACCGTTCTTGTCGTAGTCGGTGGCATCGAGGTTAGAGCCGCGACTAGAGTAGAACACATCATCGTTGCCGTTGTAACTTGCCGCCCATACCCCCGGTACGTAACGTAGCGTATCGGCTAACTGCGTCACACTGCGCAGTTGCAGCGTTTCACCATCGATCGTGGTCACTGCACCGGGCGTTACGGAACGTTCCGCCTCGATTTCATCCGCTAGAACCTCTGCGGGGTTTAATCGCTTCTCTGTCACGCTGATTTCATCCAGTTGAATATGCTCTGCACTAACAACCTGTGCAAAACTTATTGCGGCCAACCCGACTAAGGCTGACAACTGCTTAACTTCTGAATTGAACATTCGGCTTTTCATAATCAGCATCCTTCTAAATCGCTTTTGAATGGCTTCCAAAATACCTATATGCCCTAACTTCATGGGGCGAAGCCTTAAAAATCATGGGTACGCTGCTGCAGGAATACCTTGCTAACTCACATGTATTTGGAGATGCGGCGCATTGTGAGCAAATCTGTGATGAATAGCATGGCGATAGCCAAACCCATGTCAGCTGTAAAGGCCAGATGAGCAATCGCTCCATTTTCATTTTCCAAAAATTCATTGAATTAGATTCTGATTGCTCTAGCTGTCAGACGATGTCGCCTGGAAGGCAAAGAGAATCAGTCCGATAAATCGGAACAGCTTCCTCACCGTGTAGATGAGGTTACCTTGGTACTGATGAATTAGTGGTGAGGAGGCGCTTGCGCGGGTGGGATTAAATATTGAGGTCCAACATATACTGCAACATGCTGAATAGCTTCAGCCTTGGCTTGAGCTTCCAGCTTGATGACAAACCAAGCTGGATTAGTCAAATCTGCATTGAATGCGGGATTTCCACAAAATGGGCATTGATCCTGATGCTTATGGATATCGCTTTGTGGATAAATTGGCTTTTCTGTATCAAACGAATCAGACTTTTTATCTGAAATAGTACTCACATCCACCATGATTTGTTTCACGGTGAATTTGTTGCCATCGCTCGAACATATGAACTGAGTAAAACTGGAATTACTTCCTGCTGCCAAGGCATGTGAAATGCTGGGAGCCAGCGAAGCAAATATCAGCGCAAATAAAGCAACTTTGCTTAATATTCTCTGAAATTTCTGATTCAACATGCACGCATTCTAGCCGAAAAAGCTGCGCTAAATGGAAATTAGAAACGGCAGGCAAGTCCGGCTGGCGGTGTAGCCATCCCTTGGATGACCACCATCGCTTGGAAATCACGGATGTACGCCTCATCAGCAGACCCGATGAAGAATATCTCTCGTAAATCGCCCGCCCGTAGCGAGAAAAGGCGTGATCTCTAGTGTGGCAGTGAGTTGTTGTCGTGCCCGGCGTAGTACTGCATCTTGTGGCCATTAACGAGCCAGTTGGTGATCTCGTCGGCTGGTCGGGCGTGGGAATATAAAAAACCCTGCATGGCATCGCATTTGCGGCCACACAGGAATTCGGCCTGACCTGCAGTTTCGACACCTTCAGCGATCACCTCGAGGTTCAGCGCGGAAGCGACTTTGACCAGCGACTCCACAAGCGTGCAGCTCAATTCGCTTTGCGGCAAATCACGCAGGAAAACCTGATCCAGTTTCACCTTGTTGATTGGAAGCTTTCTGAGGCAGCTGAGCGCCGTATACCCCTGGCCGAAATCGTCCAGCACCAGCGCAATGCCGCGCTGGCGCAGCGCCTCCATATTCTGTATCCCGGCGGAGCTCATTTCCAGCGCCTGCTGTTCTGTAAGCTCTATCTCCAAGTCTGACGCCTCCAGACCGGTTTCCAACAGAATGCCTTCTATAGCCTCGATAATGCGCGGGTTCATCAAGTCACGCATGCACACATTCACGCTAACCTTCAGGGAGTCAAAACCCATGTCCTGCCACCGCCGCAACTGCAGGCATGCCTCACGCAATACCCAGATGCTGATATCGGGCATGACGCCGGATTCAACCGCAAGCTGGATCACCTCCTCCAGCGGCTGACTGCTCAGCGTGGGATTCTTGAATCTCAGCAACGCTTCCATGGCGGTAGGCTGGCCGGTCACGCAGTTCACCTGCGGCTGAAACTCGAGCCGGAAACCCTTTTGGTGCTGAGCCTCCCGAAGCAGTGCAAGATGCTGGTTCTTGCGATGCACTGCGGCATCCAGGCCTTTGGTGAAATAGTGATAGCCGCCGCGGCTTTCACGCTTGGCGCGATATAGCGCGAGGTCGGAGCGCTTCATGAGCTGCACAGGCTCTTCCGCGTCATCGGGACAGATTGCAATGCCGATACTGCAGCTGATCAGTATCTCGTGGCCGTCGATATAGTAGGGTCTGGAGATGGTTTCGATCAGCTTGCTGGCGAGTTCGCCGCCAGCATCAGGGGATGTCATGTTGGGCTGCAGCACAATGAATTCATCGCCGCCCAGCCGGGCGATGACGTCTGTGTCGCGCACGGCCTGCCGCATGCGCTGAGCCACATGTTTGAGCAGCACATCGCCCGCCTCATGGCCCATGGTGTCATTAATCTCTTTGAAGCGATCCAGATCGATGGATTGCATGATGAGCAGTTGCCCGCTGCGGCGCGCCATGGCGGTCAATTCCTTGAGCCGCAAGTCGAAGGCGAAACGGTTCACCAGGCCGGTCAACGCATCAAAATTGATAAGCTTGTGCAGGTCGGCTTCGGCGATTTTCCGATCAGTGATATCGCGCAGAATCTTCACAAATCCAACGTGTGTATCCCGCTCATCGAAAATCGGCGTCATCACGCCATCTGCCCAGAAACGGGTGCCGTCCTTGCGCAGATGCCAGCGGTAGTCGGCAGCGCGACCGGCAGTCAATGCAGTGATGAATTCCTTTGAGGGGACGTGGGCTTCGCGGTCTTCAGGTGTGAACATTTCCAGGGCGACGTGGCCGATCATTTCTTCAGCCTTGAATCCCATGATGTGTTCAGCCCCGGTATTCCAGGTTGTGACATTGCCGCGCTTGTCGAACGTGATGATGCCGAAATCAACGGCGCTCTTGTAGATGCTGTTCAGCAGAGATCGCGGGTCTATGTGAGAGGCCATGAATTCCAGTTTCTCTGCCTGATTGAAATGCGCGGGAATAGGTCGCACTATGCTAAGGCACATCAGTAAAAAAGAAAGCCGGATAACGCACAAACGTGCGCTGGCGAGGCGAAACTAGCGGACAGGTTTCCTGAAACTGTCTATCAACAGCAGAACCACACCGCCGCTGATAGCTGAATCAGCCACATTAAAGGCGGGCCAGTAAAAATCGCGCTGATAGTGCAGGAAAATGAAATCCACGACATAACCGAGCGTGACGCGGTCATACAGATTACCCAGGGCACCACCAAGCACGAGACTCAAGCCCAGCGAGAACAACTTGCGTTCCGGATGCTTGCGCAGCAGATGGATGATAATGGCCGAAGCGGCAATCGCAATCGCACTGAACATGAAGCGTTGCCATCCGCCGGCGCCGGCCAGAAAACTGAAAGCCGCGCCTTCGTTATGGAACAGCACCAGGTCGAAGAATGAAGTCACTGGCACGTGTTCGCCATAGGCGATGTGTGTTTGTATCCAGTGCTTGGTCCACAGATCAAGCATAAGCACGATGGCGCTCAGCCCCAGCCATTTATGCATGATGGCGCGGCTCCCCGTTGCCAAATAAATTGCTTACGCAGCGGCCGCAGATGATTGGATGCTGCGCATCAATGCCCACATCAGCACGGTAATGCCAGCAGCGGTCACACTTCACATGTGGGCTCGGCGTGACCTCGATGCGCGTTTCGCCGGAGCCGCTATGCAGCGTGGCACGCGAAACAATGAGCACAAAACGCAGGTCATCCTTGAGGCGGGAAAGCGCTGCATGTGTTGCGCCCTCAGCGTAAATATCGATTTCGGATTGCAGCGAAGAACCGACAAGACTTTGCTCGCGTTTCTCCTCGATGCGCTTGTTTACCAGAGAGCGTACTTCCACGATGGTTTGCCAGTCTGCAATATCCTGCTCACTGAGCCCATGTGCCAGCAATGTATACCACTGCTCTTCGAACACGCTGGTTTCTTCTCCCAGCTTGAGCGTCTGCCAGATTTCATTGGCCGTAAAGCTGAGTATGGGTGCCATCAAACGCATCAGTGCATGCGTGATATGGTGCAATGCATTCTGTGCGGCGCGGCGGGCATGTGAATTTTCGCCAGCGGTATAGAGCCGGTCCTTGAGGATATCGAGGTAAAAACCGCCCAGCTCTTCCGAACAGAAACCCACAAACTTCTGCACCGCCAGATGGAATTCATAGCGTTCGTAGTCAGCAAGGATGCCCGCCTGCAATTTTTGCGTCAGCGCCAGTGCATAGCGGTCAATTTCCAGCCACTGATCCACCGGCAAGCCATGCTGGTCATGGTCGAAGTCAGCCAGATTCGCCAGCAGGAAGCGAAGCGTATTGCGGATGCGACGGTAGCCTTCAGCCACACGCTTGAGGATTTCATCGGAGATGGTCAGCTCGCCCGAATAATCGGTGGAAGCCGTCCACAGGCGCAGAATGTCAGCGCCGTAGGTATCCATGACCTTTTGCGGCGCGATGACGTTGCCGCGCGATTTACTCATTTTGTGTCCGGCGCCGTCCACCACGAAGCCGTGGGTCAGCAACGCGTCGTACGGCGCGCGTCCATCGATCGCACAAGCCGTCAGCAGCGAACTCTGGAACCAGCCGCGATGCTGGTCGGATCCTTCGAGATAGAGGTCAGCAGGGAACTGCAGGTCTTCACGGCGCTTGAGCACCGCCGCATGCGTGGCACCGGAATCGAACCATACATCAAGGGTGTCCGTTGCCTTCTTGTATTGATTGGCATCTGCCGGTACATGTGCCTGAAGGAAAGCATCGCCATCCAGCGAAAACCATGCTTCCACGCCCTGCTGTTCGACGAGCTGTGCCACGGCTTCCAGCAGTTCCAACGTCTGCGGATGCGGCTCGCCGGTTTCCTTGTGCACAAAGAACGGCATGGGCACGCCCCAGTTGCGCTGCCGTGAGATACACCAGTCGGGGCGGTTCCTGATCATGGCTTCAAGTCGTGCGCGGCCCCAGCTCGGGAAAAACGCAGTGTCATCCACCGCCTTGTTGGCATGCTCGCGCAGCGTCCTGCTGTCTGTGCCCCGCTGATTCATACCAATGAACCACTGATGGGTCGCGCGGAAAATCACCGGTGTGCGATGACGCCAGCAGTGCGGATAGCTGTGGTTGAGTCGCGCTGACGCCATCAGGACCCCATTGGCTTCCAGGGTTTCGATCACCTTCTTGTTAGCGTCCCAGATGCTCATGCCGGCAAACAACGGTACCTTTGAATAAAACTTGCCGTCATCGCCCACCGGATTATCCACCGGCAGGTTGTAGCGCATGCCAACGGCATAGTCCTCCAGACCGTGCGCCGGCGCGGTGTGCACCAGGCCGGTACCGGCATCTGTCGTCACGTGGTCGCCCAGGATGATGGGCACCTGACGCTCGTAGAAGGGATGCTGCAGTGCGAGCATTTCAAGCTGTGCACCGGCGGTGGTCGCCAACGTTCTGCCTTCGAGTCCATAACGCTGCAGGGTTGCTGCAGCCAGTTCGTGTGCCAGAATCAGCAGGCCTTTGCCAGTTTCGATCAGGTCATATGCGAATTCCGGATGCACTGTCACAGCCTGGTTCGCGGGTAGGGTCCAGGGCGTCGTGGTCCAGATCACTGCATACACATCGCCTTTTAAGGCAATACCTGCCTCCTGTGTACCGAAAGCTTGTGCCAGTTCAATCGGATCAACCACTTTGAAACCAACATCAATCGCTGGCGAGTTTCTGTCCTCGTACTCAACTTCCGCCTCAGCCAGAGCCGAGCCGCAATCCACGCACCAATGCACGGGCTTGCTGCCCTGATAGACATAACCCTGCTGATAGATTTCTCCGAGTGCACGCATGATGTCGGCCTCGGTCTTGAAATCCATGGTCAGGTAGGGGTGATCCCAATCACCGAAAACACCAAGACGGATGAAACCTTTCTTCTGGCGCTCGATCTGTTCTGCAGCGTAGGCGCGGCACAGTTCACGAAACTTGGCCGGCGGAATGTCCTTGCCGTGCTGCTTTTCCACCTGTAGCTCAATGGGCAGGCCGTGGCAATCCCAGCCCGGCAGATAAGGTGCGTCAAAGCCGGACATGGTCTTGGATTTGACGATGATGTCCTTGAGAATCTTGTTGACTGCGTGGCCGATGTGGATGTCGCCATTGGCATATGGCGGGCCGTCATGCAAGATGAATTTTGGCTTGCCGGCGCGCGATTTGCGGATGCGCTCATAAAGCTTTTTCTGCTGCCACTGGGCTACCCATGCCGGCTCGCGTTTGGCGAGATCGCCGCGCATGGGAAATGCTGTTTCCGGTAGGTTGAGCTTGTACTTGGTATCTTTGTCGTCAGTCATCGGCTTATGCTTGGCCCTTGAAATAATTGCGGGCCTTCTCTTCGTCGGCAATCATCCATTGCCTCAGCGTTTCTGGATCGGGGAATTTCATCTCGTCGCGGATTTTGTGCAGGAAATGCACACGCACATGCGCGCCGTAAATCTGCCTGTCGAAATCGAATACATGGACTTCAAGCACCGGCTGACCATCCTGTTTCATCGTCGGTCGGATGCCGAAGCTCGCCACCCCTGGCAAATGCGTTTCGGCCACGCCCTCCAATTTTACCGCATAGATGCCGAATTGCAGCGGTCGTTGTACGGGCAGGCTGATGTTGGCCGTGGGATATCCCAGCGTACGCCCCACCTTGTCGCCATGCACCACCCTGCCGCTGATGCTGTAGGGTCGGCCCAGCAGTTCACGGGCGCGTTCCAGGTCGCCGCTGGCCAAAGCCTCGCGCACGACTGTGCTGGAAATGCGCACGTCTTGCAGATGTACATGCGACAGGCTGAAGCATTCGAAACCATGAGCGCGGAAATCGGCAATCGAACCGGTACGCCCGGCACCGAATTGGAAATCCTCACCGACCATGATGACTTCCACATGCAGCGAGTCACGCAGTATCTCCTGCATGAAATCTTCTGCACTCACTTGCGCAAAGCGCGCATTGAATTTGCATACATACACCTGCTGCACGCCGGCGGCTGCAAACAGCTCGAGTTTTTCGCGCATGGTGGTGATACGCGGCTGCACATACGATGGGCGGAAAAATTCCAGTGGATGAGGCTCGAAGGTCATGACTGCCGGAATCAGGTTCCGAGCGCGTGCGGTCGCCACCAAGCCGTTCAGCAATGCATGGTGGCCAAGATGGATACCGTCGAATTTGCCGATTGCCAGCGCAAGCGGTGAATTGTCCGTTCTATGAAAGTGGCGAAAAACCTGCATGATTTACAGTGAAACGCGCCGCATAAAATCCTTGATACGAATGCCCAGCAGCCACAGCATGCCAAAGTAGGTAGCGGCTCCAAGTATGACCAGACCTGCGAGATGGGCAAGCTTCCGCTCTACTACGTAGTTGAGCCAGATGACGCTCTCACCCATGGCAAAATACAGGGCCGCAGCCATGGCCAACACCGCCAGCGCCAGCTTCCCCATGAAAAGGAGCCAGCCGGGTTGCGGCTTATACACGTTAGCCTTGCGCAAATGATAGTAAAGCAGACCCGCATTGATACAGGCGCCCAGACCGATAGCCAGGGCCAGGCCCGCGTGTTTGAGCGGTCCAACGAAAGCGAGATTCATGAGCTGGGTGGCCACAAGGGTAAACAGCGCAATCTTGACCGGCGTCTTGACGTTCTGGCGTGAGTAAAACCCCGGTGCCAGCACCTTGACCAGGATCAAGCCCAGCAAGCCCAAGCTATAGGCCATGAGTGCCTGCCGCGTCATCAGGACATCCGTCTCTGTGAATGCACCGTAGTGGAAAAGACTGGCCACCAGCGGCACAGACAGTACTGCCAGCGCCACTGCTGCCGGGATCGCCAGTAGAAATGTCAGACGCAAACCCCAATCTAGTAGTTGGGAATATTCCTGATCGGCCTTGTCCGTAAACGATTTTGATAGGCTGGGCAGCAGAATGGTCCCCAACGCGACACCCAGAATGCCCGTCGGGAATTCCATGAGGCGGTCGGCGTAATAAAGCCAGGAAACACTGCCGGTTACCAGGAATGACGCGAAGATGGTATTGATGAGAAGCGATATCTGCGCAATCGACACACCGAACACCGCAGGCCCCATGAGCTTGAGAATGCGCCATACACCTTCATCGCCAAAATTGAAGCGAAACCGGGGAATCAGCCCAATTTTCCGCAGGAAAGGCAGCTGAAACAGCAGCTGCAGCACGCCGCCGAAAAATACGGCCCAGGCCAATGCCATGACTGGCGGATCGAAATAAGGTGCAACAAATAGCGCGGCCACAATGAACGACACGTTGAGCAACACAGGCGTTAGCGCTGGTATCGAGAATCGGCCGAAGGTATTGAGAACGCCGCCAGCCAGGGACACCAGCGAGATGAAAAGAATATAAGGGAAGGTGATGCGTAGCAGGTCTATGGTCAGGGCGAACTTCTCGGGCTCGTCTATAAAACCCGGGGCACTGATATATACGATGGCCGGTGCAGCCAGCATGCCGAGAATGGCAACCACAATCAGCACCAGCCCCAGCAGCGAAGTTACGGTATTGACCAGGGTATGCGTAGCCTCCTGCCCGCGCTGATTCTTGTATTCTGCCAGTATGGGTACAAAGGCTTGGGAAAAGGCACCCTCGGCAAACAGGCGGCGCAGCAGGTTGGGGATCTTGAATGCGACAAAAAAAGCGTCGGTCGCAGCGCCGGCGCCGAACACGCGTGCGATCAGCGCATCCCGGATGAACCCCAATACCCGCGACAGGAACGTCATGCTTCCGACGGTGGCCAAGGCTTTCAGGAGATTCATGCAGGATTTATCATGTAGAGGTCTGCGCGATTCTAGCATGCAAGGCGGGCGAGGCTCATTAACCGAATAGACAAAGCCTTGCATTCGCAATCAAAAATAGCTACTATGCTCGGCTTTCGTAATTCGATATCAGATTCAGGAATATTCATGGCAAATACTGCACAGGCTAGAAAACGCGCTCGCCAGGCAATTAAGCAACGCGCCCATAACGCAAGCTTGCGTTCCACTCTGCGTACCGCGATCAAGAAGATCCTCAAGGCAGTGGACGGCGGCGATAAGGCTGCTGCACAAAGCACTTTCAACGAGAACATCAGCGTGATTGACCGTATTGCCGACAAGAGAATCATCCACAAGAACAAGGCCGCTCGTCACAAGAGCCGCCTGAGTGCCGCCATCAAGGCGATGCAGTAAAGATCATCTCCATCAATAAAAAAGCCGAACGCATGTTCGGCTTTTTTATTGCCTGACCCCTTTATGCCAAGCGCCTTACCAGGTCAGGCTGCCTATTCCAAGATCGCTGCGGCCTTGCATGGCCAGCGCAACCACAGTCTCAATATCCTTGCCCAGCACAGTGAAATGGCCCATCTTACGGCCAGGTCGCGCTTCATGCTTGCCATACAGGTGCAGCTTGGTTTGCGGACATGCAAACACTTTCTCCCAGGCAGGCTCACCCTTGCTCCACACATCCCCGAGGATATTCACCATCACCGCATAGCTGTGCATGCGGGCATCACCCAGCGGCAGGCCGGCGAGAATACGCACCTGCTGTTCAAACTGGCTGGTCGCGCAGGCGTCTATCGTATAGTGGCCGGAATTATGCGGGCGCGGCGCTATTTCATTCACCAGCAGCTTTCCGTCACTGACAAAAAACTCCACTGCCAGCACACCGACATAATCGAGCTGCTCGGCGACATGCATGGCAAGCTGATGTGCTTCCTCATGCAAAAGCGCCGGCGCTCGCGCGGGGGCGATACTGATGTCGAGGATGCCGTTCAGATGGCTGTTTTCCGCCGTGGGGAATGCGGCAATATTGCCCTCGGCATCACGACCCAGAATCACCGAGACTTCATAATCCAGCGTCAGCATCTGCTCCAGCACGCAGACCTCGCGTCCTAGTCTTTCAAAAGCGGCCTTCGCCTCGGCTGGGTCAGCCACGCGTACCTGGCCTTTGCCGTCATAGCCGAAACGCGCCACCTTGAGAATGCCCGGATACACTCCCTGCTCAGGGATATCGGTTTCGCTGCGGACGACGACGAATGGCGCGACCGGCAAACCCGCTTCGCGGATGAAATTCTTCTCCATCACGCGGTTCTGTGCGATTGCAACGGCTTGCGGGCTTGGGCGCACGATGCGAGTTTTCGCCAGGTAGTCCATGGTTTCAGCCGGCACATTCTCGAATTCAGTCGTCACTGCTTGGCAGGTTTTAGTCAGCTGCTGCAATGCCTTGATATCGTCATACGCGGCACACAGGTGCACATCGGCAATCCTGCCGGCAGGGCTGTTCTTGTCCGGATCCAGCACCGTGACCCTGTAACCCATTTCGTGGGCAGCAATAACAAAAAACCGGCCGAGCTGGCCGCCACCGAGCATGCCCAGCATGGCTGGTGGAAGAATGATTGAAGAATCGGCTTGATGACTCAACGTTGCTCCAAAATGATACTGATCTTTAAAACTGATCTTAGGGCTGATCGGGAAGCTGCATGGCAAGCACCTTGCCAGCTTGCGCTTCCCGGAATTCTGCAAGTTTGGCGGCAAGACCGCTGTCCTGCGTGGCGAGGATGGAGACGGCAAACAGGCCAGCATTGGCCGCACCTGCCTCACCGATAGCAAACGTTGCGACCGGGATACCCTTGGGCATCTGCACGATGGACAATAGCGAGTCCTGACCCTGCAGATGTTTCGACGGTACGGGCACGCCCAACACTGGCAAGGTTGTCTTGGAAGCGATCATGCCCGGCAGATGCGCTGCACCGCCGGCGCCCGCAATAATGGCTTTATAGCCCTCACCCGCCGCATTTTCGGCAAATTCGAACATGAGGTCCGGCGTGCGGTGTGCCGAAACAACACGGGCTTCGTAGGCCACGCCGAAATCTGCCAGCATCTGTGCCGCGGCTTTCATAACAGGCCAGTCGCTGTCGGAGCCCATGACAATCGCCACTTGCGGTTTGTTGTTAGCCATTTTTCCTCCTGACTACATGAGTATGAGGTTATCGCGATGGATAAGCTCGGCTTCGTCTACATAACCCAGAATGCGTTCGATCTCGCTACTGGGCTGTCGCAGGATGCGTGCTGTCTCAGCTGACGTATAGTTCACCAGACCGCGGGCAACTTCCCGTCCATTAGTATCCATACAGGCCACTACATCGCCGCGCTCGAAGTTGCCTTTGATTGCAGTTACCCCGATGGGCAACAGGCTTTTGCCATCCTGGCGCAATGCCTTCACCGCACCTTCATCCAGCATGACGCTGCCATCAACCCGGAGGTGGTCCGCCAGCCACTGCTTGCGCGCGACTGTCTTCACCTGCGGCGCCTGCAACTGGGTGCCAATGGCCTCGCCTGCTGCCAGACGCGCCAGCACATCCGGTTCACGACCGGAAGCAATAATGGTATGCGCACCGCTGCGTGCCGCGCGTTTGGCAGCGAGTATCTTGGTCAGCATGCCGCCGCTGCCGATGCTGCTACCGGCGCCGCCAGCCATTTTTTCAAGTTCGGGATTACCGGCCATTTCATGCTGAACGAATTTTGCATCAGGTTGCTTGCGCGGATCCGCGGTATAGAGGCCGGGCTGGTCCGTCAGGATGACCAGCGTATCCGCTTCGATCAGATTGGCGACCAGCGAAGCCAAGGTGTCATTATCGCCAAAGCGGATTTCATCCGTCACTACGGTGTCATTCTCATTGATGATGGGAATGACACCCATATCCAGCAAGGTGCGCAATGTGCTGCGTGCATTCAGGTAGCGCTTGCGGTCAGACAAGTCATCGTGCGTAAGCAATACCTGGGCAGTGTGCAGATTGTGCCGACTGAAACAGGATTCATACATCTGCACCAGGCCCATCTGGCCGACGGCAGCAGCAGCCTGCAATTCGTTGATGGCGGTCGGCCGTTTTTTCCAGCCCAGTCTTTGCATGCCTTCGGCTACTGCACCGCTCGATACCAGAATGACATCCTTCTGCTGCCGCACCAGATAAGCAATCTGGTCAGCCCAAGCGCTGATGGCTGCGCGGTCGAGACCCGTGCCATTGTTGGTCACCAGGCTGGACCCGACCTTGACGACTAGGCAGTCAGCATCAGCCAGCAGCGATTTCATTGCCCGGCATTCTTCTCGGCTGTGGTTTGAGCCTGCATGTTCAATTCTTCTTGTTTGACATTTTCCAGATATTCCATGATGGCATAGGTCAATTCTCGACAGCCATTGCCGTTAATGGCTGAAATGGCAAAAAACCGGCCTTCCCAGCCTAAATCGTTTACGAACTTTTCGGCCTGCTCTTGCGCACCCTCAAGCATGTCGATCTTGTTCAGCACCAGCCAGCGCGGTTTATTGTAAAGCGCCTCGTCATACTTTCTCAATTCTTCGACGATAGCGCGCGCTTCCCACACGGGATCCGTTTCACCATCCAGCGGTGCGATATCCACCAGATGCAGCAACAGGCTAGTTCGCGAAAGATGGCGCAGGAACTGATGCCCAAGACCAGCCCCCTCCGCCGCTCCCTCGATCAGGCCGGGGATATCCGCAATGACGAAACTACGGTTGGTATCAATGCGCACCACGCCAAGATTGGGCTGCAGCGTGGTGAAAGGGTAATCCGCCACCTTCGGTTTGGCTGCGGAGACAGATCGGATAAACGTGGACTTGCCGGCATTCGGCATGCCAAGAAGACCTACATCGGCGAGCACTTTAAGCTCCAGATAGAGCTCGAACTCTTCGCCAGGCTCGCCCTTGGTACATTGGCGAGGTGCGCGGTTAGTACTGGACTTGAAGTGAATATTGCCCAGGCCGCCCTTGCCGCCTTTGGCCAGCAATGCCTTATTCCCATCCTCGGCGAGGTCGGCAAGCATCTGCCCAGTCGCCTTGTCGGAGATGACGGTGCCGACTGGCACACGCAAGACCGTATCTTCACCTTGCGCGCCATAACATCCAGCACTGCGACCATTCTCACCGCGCTGCGCGCGGAAATTACGCGTGTAGCGATAATCTACAAGGGTATTGATATTGCGGTCTGCAATAACATAGATCGATCCGCCGCGGCCGCCGTCACCACCACTCGGACCACCCATGGGTTCATATTTTTCACGACGGAACGTGGCAACGCCATTGCCGCCGTCGCCGGCGTATACCTTGATCGTTGCTTCATCAATAAACTTCATACGCGGACTATACCCAAATCACCTATCGAGCAGATTGGAATTTCGAGATGTGCCGCGCACCGCAATACATCCGAAAAACAATTTGCCTATAAACAAAAAAGCCCTACCGGATAGATAGGGCTTTTCAAACTTACGTTCCGGTTCAGGCTGGAACAATATTCACCGTCTTGCGGCGCGCTGCGCCTTTCACCGTGAATGTCACCTTGCCGTCAGCCTTGGCATAAAGGGTGTGATCCTTGCCCATGCCGACATTCTCACCTGCATGCATGCGTGTACCGCGCTGACGCACGATAATGCTGCCGGCAGAAACCAATTGTTCGCCAAAAGCCTTGACGCCTAAACGCTTGGCCTGTGAATCGCGACCGTTACGGGAACTGCCGCCTGCTTTTTTGTGTGCCATGGTTTACTCTTCCTTGCTCTTCGCTGCACGGGCCTTGGCGGGCTTCTTGGCCTCACCACCTATCGCGCCGATTTCGATTTCGGTATAGCTCTGACGATGCCCCTGGGTCTTGCGATAGTGCTTGCGGCGGCGCATCTTGAAAATCATGACCTTGTCGCCGCGGCCATGGGAAACGATCTTGGCTGGAACTGTTATACCGGATACCAGAGGCGCGCCGATGGTGACATTGTCTCCGTCGGCAAGCATGAGCACCTGGTCAAAGGTCACGTCGCTGCCAACGTCGCCTGCCAGTTTTTCGATTTTTAGTTTATCGCCAGCAGCGACCCTGTATTGTTTGCCGCCGGTTTTGATGACTGCGTACATGATTATCCCGTTGCTACACATTCAAAGAATCGCGCATTATACGTAAAAATATCGGATTAGCAAACCGGCATTTGTGCTTCAAATCAGGCCAGCCCGGCGTTCGTGAAACCGCGCTGTGATAGAATCGCGGGCAATTATTTCAAACGGTCTAACGTGTCCCAAGCCTTCATCGATTCCTGCATCGCCAATGATATGCTCGCGGTCGATGCGGTCATCCGACGCTCACTGTATTCCGATGTCGCCCTGATAAATCGCGTAGCGGACTATATCATCAATAGTGGCGGCAAGCGCCTGCGCCCTGCTCTGGTCCTGCTGTCTGCGGGCACCTTCGGCGAAATCAATACGCAGCATCACCAGCTCGCTGCCATCATCGAATTCATCCATACCGCCACCTTGCTCCACGATGATGTAGTGGATGAATCCTCATTGCGGCGCGGGCAGGCGACGGCCAATACCATGTTCGGCAATGCTGCCAGCGTGCTGGTCGGCGATTTCGTGTATTCACGCGCATTTCAGATGATGGTGCAGGTGCAGAACATGCGCGTCATGGAAGTGCTGGCCGAAGCGACCAACATCATCGCCGAAGGCGAGGTGCTGCAGCTCCTCAATTGCCATGACGCAGACATCACGGATGAGGCCTACCTCAAGGTGATTCACTATAAAACAGCGAAACTGTTTGAAGCCGCCACTCGCCTGGGTGCGATCATCAGCCATGTATCCGAGCATGACGAGCGCGCGATGGCGGAATACGGTATGCGCCTTGGCACGGCTTTTCAGCTTATTGACGATGTGCTGGATTTCAGCGGCAATCAGGATATCGGCAAAAACCTGGGCGACGACCTGGCTGAAGGCAAACCCACGCTTCCCTTACTCTTTGCCATGCGCAACGGTACCGAACAGCAGCGAGACATCATCCGCAGAGCGATTATTGAAGGGGGCTTGAACGATCTTCCCGACGTTCTGCTGGCGGTGCATGAAACCGGCGCACTGGAGCATGTGCGGCAGCTGGCACGGCAAGAAGCGGAGAAAGGCTGTGCGGCGATTGCCCATCTGCCGCATTCAAAACATCTGGACGCTTTGTTAAAATTGGCCGAATTCGCGGTCAGCCGCGATTTCTAGTCCAACGGTATCTTCAACTCGGGGTGTAGCTTAGCCTGGTAGAGCGCCGCGTTCGGGACGCGGAGGCCGGAGGTTCGAATCCTCTCACCCCGACCATCACTCAAAAAGTCCCCGGCGCGCGAGTACATGCTTGGTCATGCCGGCAGCCAACTCGTGTTCACCCATGAAAATCTTGCCGATACCTTCTTTTTCAAGCATCTCGGCTTCTTCGTCGCTGTGCGTGCGTACCACCACCTCGATCGCGGGGTTGAGCGTACGTGCGATGTCTACGATCTGGCGTACGGAGAAAGATTCAGGTGTGGCGATGATCAGCATTTCCGCCTTAGCGATGTGCGCCTGCACCAGTACCACAGGCTCGGAGGCATTGCCGGAAACGGCCTGGATATTGTTCTGTCGCAATTGCTGCACCAGCTCACGATTATGTTCTACGACCACGAACGGAACATCGTTTTCCAGCAGCGCTGCTGCAATACGGCGACCCACGCGTCCGTAGCCCACGAGCACCACCTGGCCTGAGAGATATTTTTCTTCCGTGCTCCATGGAAGCGCCGCCAACGGGTCATCGCGGCTTTCAAATTGCCGGGCAAGCGCAGAATGTTCCCGCAGATATTTCTGGACAGGATTGATGGCAGCGAAGAAGGCCGAGTTCAGTGCAATGCTGATCAACGCTCCGGCCAAGATCAGGTTCTGGCCTTCCACTGGCAATAGTCCAAGCGCCACGCCCATACCGGCAAGAATGAATGAAAATTCTCCAATTTGCGCAAGGCTGGCACCTACGGTCAGGGCGGTATTGAGCGGGTAACGGAATGCCAGCACCAGAATAATCGCAGCGGCCGTTTTGCCGAGCATGATGATGCTGACGACCATCAACACCCGCAGCGGCTCTTCTATCAACACCATGGGGTTGAACAACATGCCGACTGACACGAAGAACAATACCGAGAAAGCATCGCGCAGCGGCAATGACTCTTCGGCTGCCCGATGACTGTATTCCGACTCACGCAGCATCATGCCCGCGAAGAATGCACCAAGCGCAAAGGAAACATCAAACAGCGAGGCGGAAACATAGGCCACACCCACTGCAGCTGCCAGCACACAAAGGGTGAACAGTTCGCGTGAGCCGCTTCGCGCTACCAGCCATAGGAACCTGGGAAATACGCGCCGACCAACAATCAACATGGTGACAATGAATGCGGTAACCTTGAGCAGGGTAACCCCGACAATACGCAGGATTTCTGAAACCGACTGCTGTTCCGCATCGCCGGAAGCCGCAGCATACACAGTGGCAAGCACCGGCAGTAGTACCAGCACCATGACCATCACCAGATCCTCAACGATGAGCCAACCTACTGCGATGCGCCCATTGATGGAGTCCAGCACACCTGCCGTTTCCAGCGCCCTCAATAGAACCACTGTACTGGCGACTGATAGTGAAAGCCCAAAGACTAAAGCCGCTGGAATTGACCAGCCCCACCACATTGCAGTCACCATGCCCAATACCGTAGCAACCGATATCTGCACCATGGCACCGGGCACTGCAATCTTGCGTACCGATAACAGGTCTTCCAGTGAGAAATGCAGTCCGACCCCAAACATCAGAAGCATGACGCCGATTTCGGCCAGCTGGCTGGCGAGTTCGATATCGGCAACAACGCCTGGCGTCCACGGACCGATAAGTATGCCTGCAAGCAAATAGCCCACAAGAGGGGGCATCTTCAGTTTCGCAGCGGCGAATCCGCATATCAGGGCAAAACCAAGGGCCAGGGATATGGTGGTAATCAGGTTTAATTCATGGGGCATAAATGTAGCAACATGTTGTAAGTTTCGTAGGTGGATTGTAACAGGGCGAACTTCACGCTTAACAAGCATACGCAAAGTTTGTGCCTGAGATTGTGATGCCGAAAAAAGAAAAGCCCCGCTAGTGGCGGGGCTACAAAAGAGGAGCAGCAGAAGGGCTAAGGCCTTATCAATTAAGCGTAATCGGTTCTCCGCTTTCTGCATTGAAATACGCAAGATGGGCGCAATCACTGGTGCCGGTCGTCAATGAACCGGTGAACACGGATTGTCCGTCCACATCCACTATCGCGTAACCGCTGCGATACAAGGTAACTTCCGCCTCTTTCGAACCATGACGCATGGCAAAGCTGGTATAGGTATCCTCCTCCTCTTCCTCGTATACCTCCCAGTTCCCCTGGCCTGTTAACTGGTGCAGCCAACCGTGAAGATCCACTTCAACACGGCAGACCACAGGGTCGTTCCATATTTCTTGAAGTTCGTTCGTCATGATGGTTTTCCATTTCCAATGGTGAGTTTGTTACTAGTTAGTTTGCGCCAATCCAATAAAATTCAAGAGTGCGCCCTAATACATATGCAATTGCCAACAGTTACATAACGATGGGATGATGCTGCAAGTTTACGCAGGGGGATAAATTTGGACTTATTCAATCTATTACAAGAACAACCCGGCATCTTTATCGCAGTGTCCGTTGTATTCGGACTCATGGTCGGCAGCTTCCTCAACGTCGTCATCTACCGCCTGCCGCTCATGATGCAAAAGGAATGGGAACGCAACTGCCAGGAACTGCAAGGCCATGAAGTCGAGACGGGAGAAAACTATAATCTGGTCGTACCACGCTCCGCCTGCCCCAAGTGCAAGCACCAAATCACGGCCATGGAGAATATTCCCGTCCTGAGTTTTCTTTTTCTTGGCGGAAAATGCTCGGCCTGCAAGACAAGGATTCCATTCCGCTATCCATTGATTGAGCTTCTGAGCGGCGTGCTGACCGGCGTGATCAGCTGGCAGTTTGGCTTTTCAATGACTGCACTCGCTGCGTGGATTTTCACCTTTGCGCTGATTGCGCTGACGTTCATTGATTTCGATACCCAGCTGCTGCCTGACAGCATTACCCTGCCACTGTTATGGCTTGGCCTGCTGTTCAATATGAATGCAGGCTTCACCGATCTGCAATCCGCAGTTGCGGGCGCCATGGCCGGTTATCTGATCCTGTGGTCTATCTACTGGCTTTTCAAGCTCGTTACCGGCAAGGAAGGCATGGGTTATGGCGACTTCAAACTGCTGGCCGCTATTGGCGCCTGGTTCGGCTGGCAGCTGTTGCCGGCGGTCATTCTGTTGTCTTCACTTGCCGGCTCCATCATCGGCGTCGGTCTGATTGTGCTGGCACGCCGTGGACGTAACGTACCCATGCCGTTCGGTCCATATCTGGCGCTAGGGGGCATTTGTGCGTTATTCTGGGGTCCTCAAATTTCGCAATTTTATTTAGGTGCCTGATATGTATGTAGTTGGTTTGACTGGCGGCATCGGCTGCGGTAAGTCGGAAGCTGCCCGTGTATTTGAAAGGTTGGGTGTACCAGTCGTAGATGTTGATCTCATCGCGCGTCAGATCACGCAGCCCGGGGAAGAGACCCTTTCTGAGATCATTGAGATTTTCGGCAAGGATTACCTGCTGCCTGACGGCAACCTGGATCGTGCCAAGCTGCGGGATAGGGTATTCACCGACATCGCCGCGCGCAAGGATCTGGAAGGCATCATCCACCCCGTCATCCACGAACGCGCGCTTGAAGGGCTGGAAGCCAACAAGGATACGCCTTACCAAGTGCTGGCGATCTCCCTGCTGTTTGAAAATCAGCGCTACAAGGATGTCGTGACCCGCAGCCTTGTCATGGACTGTGACGAACAGCTGCAGGTAGAGCGCACCATGAAACGCAGCGGCCTGACTGAGGAAATCGTACGCGGCATCATGGCTGCGCAAGTCTCCCGTGCGACCCGCCTGAAGATGGCCGACGACACCATCGTCAATGAAGGTTCGCTGGAAGAACTCGCACAAAAAGTAGAAGGCATGCACAAAAAATACATGCAGGCTTGCAGAGTTAGCGAATAAATCTCATAATTTACCGCAACAAAGACATGCAAGCTTAGAGCAGAAAAACAACCCGTGCCAAGCTATGACTATCCGTTCAACGAGCGTATCCGAACGCTACTGCGTCTTGAGGACCTGTTTGCCAAGGTCCTGCACAATATCCAGAGCGATCATCAGGTAAACCATCATAGCGCCCTGCTTTCGCTGTTCCAGATCCTGGATGTCAGTGAGCGGGCTGAGCTTAAGGCTGATCTGCTGCAGGAGCTGGACCGTCAGAAAATGGTGATGAACGGGTTGCGCAACATGCCTTCCATCAACCAGGACCTGCTCAACGATGTCGTCAACCAGATCGACACCACGGCGCTGGCCCTGCGCAGCAATACCGTCAAGCTAGGCCAGACCCTGCGCGACAACGAATGGCTAATGAGCATCAAGCAGCGTGCAGTCATTCCGGGCGGCGTATGCGAATACGATATGCCTTCCTATCACTACTGGCTGGCCCTGCCGCCGGATCGCCGCCGCGAGAATCTCGAAAGCTGGCTCAAACCACTAATGCCGGTATATGAAGCCATCCGCATCATCATGCATATACTGCGCGGCAGTGGCGCCACAACACCTTTACAGGCCACGCATGGTGCTTACCAGCAAATGCTGGGCGGTGCCAAGCCGGCGCAGATGCTGCGCATTGAAATAGATGACGAAGTGAACTTTTTCCCCGAAGTCAGCGCTAACAAATATGCGATCAGCGTGCGCTTCTACAATCTGGATTGTTCTGCCAAGCCGCGTCTGTGTGATCAGGAAATCAATTTCAAGATGACGTTGTGCAACCTGTAAGTCCCAAACCAAAAAAGCGGATGGTGCCCTGCCCGCAATGCAACAAGCTCTCCGAATTCAGTCCGCAAAACTCCTACCGGCCATTCTGTTCAGAGCGGTGCAAACTCGTGGATCTAGGCCAATGGGCCAGCGAGAACTATCGCATCCCGGAACCTATCAAACCCGAAGACTTAACGGATGAGAATTAGAACATGAACAAGCTTTCGCAATTAACCGGGCTCGCCGCCATTTCCGTCCTCAGCCTTGCTTCCATGGCAGCTTATGCCGATGTGGCTGTCAGTGACGCATGGGTGCGGGCAACCCGTCCAGCGCAGAAAGTCGGGGCGGCCTACATGACACTGCAAAGTCCAGAAGATATTAAGTTGATCAAGGTCGATAGCTCTGCTGCGGGCGCTGTTGAGATACACAGCATGACCATGAATGACGGCGTGATGAAAATGCGCAGGCTGGAAGAATTGCAGTTACCCGCTGGCGAGGCCATTAAACTTGGGCCGGGTGGTTTTCACCTGATGATGTTTGATTTGGCCAAGCCCATGAAAGATGGTGAAGCGGTGCAGTTCACGCTGCATTTCAAGGATGGCGCCGGCAATGTCAGCTCAGTCCAAACGCAAGCGCCGGTAAAAGCAAACTAACCCATTCCCCATACGCCACGCTGCATGGCAATGCCATGCGCACCGGCCTGCCAGGCAGTGGTCAGATCACCAGGTTTCAATCCGCCGAGCGCATACACCGGCATCGGCTGGTTTTGAATCAGATTCGAGAATGCCTCCCACCCCAGCGTTGCAGCACCGGGATGGCTACGCGTCGGCAGTACTGGCCCCATCACCACAAAATCCAGACCCAGTTTCCGTGCCTGTGCCAGCTCCTCGGCAGAATGGCAGGAAGCCGCGCACAGCAAATTTTCAGGTTTCTCGTGCAAAGTCATGAGCTGGCTCGAGGATAAATGCACGCCATGTGCGCCTAGCGTTCTGGCAAGGCCGATGTTGCCGTTGAGCAGCACCTTTGCATCATGAGGTAGCGCCAGCTTCAGCATTTTTTCAGCAAATCTGTACAGCGCATCCCTCTCAAGCTGTTTCTCGCGTATCTGGATCAGCTTGAGCCCATTGTCCAGCGCCTGCTCGAGTTGCGCCAGAAATGACGCCTCGTCTGTTTCAGCCAGATTGGTGATGGCATATACCGGCGGCAGCATGAGCGCGGCGAGGATGGGTTCATTGGCTGGCAGCATGGGGCCAACCGTCAGCGCTGCCGGGTTCTGCCACGACAACTTCTGCCCTTCGCGGCCATGTGGCGCTGCTGTCCAGCCGCGCACCATGAAAAAGTGCAGCCTCACGGTTTTTTCCGGGTAATCGAAACTGCGGGTGAGCCAGGGATAAACTTCGGTGGCCTGCGTGCCGAGCTCTTCATCCAGCTCACGCTGCAAGGCATGCAAAGCGGATTCCCCGTCCTCTATCTTGCCGCCAGGAAATTCCCACCAGCCCGCCCAAGGCTTGCCCTCGGGTCGCCGACCAAGCAGCACCTGACCATCCGGACGCAAGAGCACGGCAACAGCCGCGTCCACAGCGACCCGAGGCATCGATGAGGCAGCCAACGCAGTTAGCGTTTCGAAGCCAAAGCAGTACGACCGGCGTAATCACGCGCAAACTGATGCGCTGACCTGCCGCTACGTGAGCCGCGTGCCAGCGCCCATTGCAGCGCCGCGCCACGGACATCATCACCGAACTTCTTGATGCCGTAATGCCGCAGCCATTGCTCGACGATAGTGATGTACTCATCCTGATCGAAGGAATAGAAAGACAGCCAGATGCCGAAGCGATCGGAAAGCGAAACCTTTTCCTCCACCGCCTCCCCGGGACGGATTTCGTCCCCCACGTGCTGCGTCTGCAGATTTTCGGCCATGTACTCAGGCATCAGATGACGCCGGTTTGAAGTCGCGTACACCACGATGTTGTCCGACGTCACCGACACCGAGCCGTCAAGCACCACCTTGAGCGCCTTGTAACCAGCATCGCCCGCCTCGAATGACAGGTCGTCACAGAACACGATAAACCGCTCCTCTCGCGAACGCAGGAATGACGTGATCTTGGGCAGATCAGTCAGGTCGTGCTTGTCCACCTCGACGATGCGTAGGCCATCCTGGCTGAATTTGCTCAGCAGCGCCTTCACCAGCGACGATTTGCCCGTACCGCGCGCACCCGTCAGCAGCACGTTGTTAGCGGTATACCCGTGTACAAACTGCTCGGTGTTCTGCACGATGATTTTCTTTTGCTCATCCACATTCTTGAGGTCGTCGAGCTTGATGCGGTGCGGATGCGGGACGGCCTCCAGAAAGCCGCGCCCGTTATTGTGCTGCCAGCGCCACGCCAGCGCCGCCCAGTCCGGCTTGGGGCTGGCCGATGGCAGGAATTCCTCAATTCGGGTCAGCAGCGACTCTGCGCGATCTATGAGTTTGTCGAAGTCCTTTGTTTCTTTTCGCTCAGCCATGGTTGTCCTTGGAGATGTCTATTCTTGAATCAAGATGCAGCGGGATGCGCTTGCTCATGAAGCGCAACTGTCAGGACAATATATAGTACGGCGACGCTACAAGCACCGCGCAACTACGTAATTGCCTTTTCTGATGTCACCCGTAACCATCCGCACAGGAATAATGCTTGAGCGGGATGAAGTACGAGGCGCGCAGCGCGCACCAGCTGAAGACAGTACAATTAGTACGGCGAGACTGGGAGCACTGCAGCAACGAAGTAATCCGCCCGCACAAACATTATTCCCTCAGCTACGGTAGTCAGCATTAATCTTCACATAATCGTACGAGAAGTCGCACGTCCACACAGTAGCGTTATCCCTTCCCCTGTTTAACACAACCCGCACGGTAATCTCTGCCTCTTTCATCACAGCCGCGCCCTGCGCTTCTTCATAGCTCTTCGCGCGCCCGCCGTTTTCTGCTACCAGCACATCGCCCAGGTAAAGCTGAAGTGCGTTCACGTCCAGGTCGTCGATGCCCGCATAGCCGATGGCGGCAAGAATACGGCCCAGATTGGGGTCGGATGCGAAGAATGCCGTCTTGATCAGTGGGGAATGCGCGATGGCATAGCCCACTTTGCGGCACTCCTCTTCGCTACGCCCGCCCTCCACATTGATGGTCATGAACTTGGTGGCACCTTCACCGTCGCGCACGATGGCTTGTGCCAGCAAGGTTGCGACTTCTGTCACGGCATTGCGAAGCTTGATGTAATCGCCGTCTTCCACCGCCACTTCCACTCCCGACTGCCCGGTGGCAATCAGCACCAATGCGTCATTGGTCGAAGTGTCGCCATCCACTGTGATGCAGTTGAATGACCGGTTCACGGCATGCTTCAGCATTTTCTCCAGCAATGGCTGGCTGATAGCTGCGTCTGTAGCGATGTAGCCCAGCATGGTCGCCATGTTGGGATGAATCATGCCGGAGCCCTTGGCGATGCCGGTGATGGTGATGTCTTTGCCGCCGATGTTCACCTCGCGCGATACGCCCTTGGCGACGATGTCCGTCGTCATGATGGTTTCGGCTGCGCTGAGCCAGTTGTCTTCCTTGAGGTCAGCGATGCTGTCAGGCAAACCAGCGACCACTTTATCTACCGGTAATTGCTCCATGATTACGCCAGTTGAGAATGGCAGAATCTGCTCTGGCTGGCAGCCCAGCTGCTGCGCCAGCGCTTCACAGGTCTTGCGTGCATTCGCGAGCCCTTCATCACCTGTGCCCGCATTGGCGTTCCCGGTATTCACCACCAGCGCGCGAATCTCGTCCCGTTTCGCCAGATGTTCCTTGCACAAGGTCACCGGTGCGGCGCAAAAGCGGTTTTGCGTGAATACGCCCGCCACACGCGAACCCGGTTCAAGCTGAATCACCAGCACATCCTTGCGGTTGGGCTTGCGTACATGGGCTTTCGCACTGCCGAGCTTGACGCCTTTGACGGGGAGCAAATCCTGCGCTGCAGGAGCGGAATAATTAACGGGCATACGGGCTTTCGATTACGTTGGAGTTGCCAGCGATTTTACCGCATTCGCCAGAGGACAAAGCTGCGCGTCGTCTCAATTGACAATAACCCTTTCTGTGATAGTGTTGAGCTTTAAAAAATATAAGCCGTACAAGAGGTTAATAAGCAATGAATAACCCGATCCCGCTCAAGGAAGCCGAAGCATCCAGCCTTGCCGAAATGGGGAACAAGCTTGTCTTCACCAAGAAGCTGCAAGCGGTCACCAACAAGATCCACGCCACCAAGAATATTGACGAAATCATTCTCGAAGTCAGCGAAGATATCCGCACGCTGTTCGAGGCCGAGCGCATCACGCTTTATGTCTCCAGTGATGACAACACGGCCATCGTTTCCAAGGTCAAGACCGGCCTCAACGAATTCAAGGAATTGAGACTTTCACTCAATACCCAGAGCATTGCCGGTTATGTCGGCTTCAGCAAGTCGATGGTCAACATTGCGGACGTTTACGATGACGACGAACTGCGCCGCATCAGCCCGACCATCCGCTTTCTCAAGGAAGTCGACCGCAAGACCGGATTCCGCACACGGCAGATGCTGGTATTCCCCATCCTGAGCCAGGAAGACGGCGCGCTCATGGGTGTGGTGCAGGCCATCAACACCATGTCCGGCCTGCCCTTCTCGCCGATGGCGGCGGAAGGCGCGCCCGAGCTGGCGAAAACACTGGCGATTGCACTGAGCCAGCGGCAGACGCCGGTCGGCATGGTCAAGACCAAGTTCGATATGCTGGTCACCGAGGGCATCATTTCCGCACCCGAGCTTGAGCTGGCCCAGCGCTCGGCACGCAAGAAAGGCAAGGACCTCGAAGAAGTGCTGATCGAAGAATTCCAGGTCAAGCCCGCAGATATCGGCAAATCGCTTTCCGCATTCTTCAGCGTGCCGTACGAGCCTTTCAAGCCGGACCGCGTGAAGCCCATGGATCTGCTCAAGAACCTCAAGCAGGATTACGTGCTCTCCAACGGCTGGATGCCGGTAGACGATACAAAAGAGGATGGCCTGATCATTATCACGCCCGATCCGGAACGCGTGCGTGCCTCGCGCATCGTCACCAACATCTTCCCGCGCCACACCAAAATTTCGTACAAGGTTTCGCTCTACCGCGACTTTCTCAACACCGTCACGCAGTTCTATGGCGCGACCGCAGGCCTCGGCGATATCGACGACATTCTCTCCAGCATGGATGACGATGAAGATTCCGGCGGGCTGGCGCCAGAGGATGTCTCAGCAGCAGCGGACAACGAGCTAGTCAAGCTGGTCAACAAGATCATCATCGATGCCTACAACCAGGGCGCTTCCGATATCCACATCGAGCCGTATCCTGACAAGGGCAAGACCGAAGTGCGCTTCCGCAAGGACGGCACGCTGGTCAATTACATCGAAGTGCCGCCCAGCTACCGCAACGCCATCGTTGCCCGCATCAAGATCATGTGCGATCTTGATATCGCCGAAAAGCGCAAACCGCAGGATGGCAAAATCAAGTTCAAGAAATTCGGCCCGCTGGATATTGAGCTGCGCGTTGCGACCATCCCTACCGCGGGCGGCATTGAAGATATCGTCATGCGTATCCTCGCGGCGGGCAAACCAATACCTTTGGACAAACTCGGCCTCTCCGCACACAACAATGCCAAGCTGAAAGAACTGGTCGCCAAGCCTTACGGTCTCTTCTTCGTCTGCGGTCCGACGGGTTCCGGTAAAACCACTACGCTGCACTCAGCACTTGGCTACATCAATACGCCGGAAACCAAAATCTGGACTGCGGAAGACCCTGTGGAAATCACGCAGAAAGGCCTGCGACAGGTGCAGGTCAACAAAAAGGCCGGGCTGGATTTTTCGGTCGTCATGAAAGCCTTCCTGCGCGCTGATCCGGACGTCATCATGGTGGGCGAAATGCGTGACAAGGAGACAGTCTCCACCGGCATCGAAGCCTCACTCACCGGCCACCTGGTATTCGCCACATTGCACACCAACAGCGCACCGGAATCCATCATCCGCCTACTCGATATGGGCATGGACCCGTTCAACTTTGCCGATGCCCTGCTCGGCATTCTCGCCCAGCGTCTCGCCAAGCGGCTATGCGACTGCAAAAAACCCTACACGCCGGACCCCAACGAGATCAAGGCCCTGCTCAACGAATACTGCGAAGAGCTCAAGAACACCTCCACCTGGAAGCGCGACCCCGAGGCCGCCTACAAGGGTGTTTATCAGAACTGGATCAAGAGCTTCGGCAACCAGCAAGGTCAGCTCACGCTGTGCAAGGCAACCGGCTGCGACAAATGCGGCGGCTCAGGCTACAAGGGCCGCGTCGGTTTGCATGAATTGCTCGAAGGCACGGACAACATCAAGAAAAACATCCAGGAACACGCACGCGTTGCCGAGATGTTCGCCACCGCTTTGGAAGATGGAATGCGCACCTTGAAGATGGATGGCATCGAGAAAGTACTGCAGGGGATGACGGATATGAAGCAAGTCAGAACGGTTTGTATTAAATAATGAAAAAACTTCTCGTATACATATCAATTTTTTGTTTACTTACTGGCTGCGCTGCCCCCGCGACCGCCCCAAGCTTTGCGAGTGCCAAGGCGACAGAAAGTCGTGAAAACAGATCGGTTTTCTATATATACAGAGAGTATGCAGAACCCACGGCCTGGAATACGACAATTCATATAGACGATAAAGAAGTTGTATCGTTACCTCAGCAGAGCTTCTCGTGGGTCTACCTCACTCCTGGCAAGCATAAAGTGGCATCGAAGTGGCCATTTTTATCTGGACAAAATGATGTGGAATTTTCTGTAGAAGCTGCCCCTGACAAAACATATTTCTATGAAATTACCGGGTTATCGAGAGCAACTGGCGTAGGGCCATCACCAGCCGGATTATTGATCTATTATAAGATGTCTTCAGGTATGAGTGGTCAAGAGGAAGCAAAAGCAGTCCCTCAACTAGAAAGTTGTTGTAGGTATTTAGCACCTAAGCTCGATGATTTTTAACTAGAGGTGACAGCATGGCGCTCTGAAGATGGATGGCATCGAGAAGTGCTGCAGGGGATGACGGATATGAAGCAGGTCCGGACGCTTTGTATTAAATAGGTGAAAATTATTACGATACGAACTAAGAAAGCATTCATCTGAAGCCAAACAGTAGCGAATGGGGGAGTTCGGTGCACACACGTCGAACAAATCACTCAAGTCGACACCGCTTCGTGGCGCGGCTTAATTCAGGTGTTAGCATTTGCGGGGAAATCACATGCACAAATGGCGCGAAACACTGTACGGTTACACCGGACTATTCATCATCTCCGGTATCTGGACTCCGATGCTATGGTTCATTTCCTCGTCAATGCAATATTACAAAATGGAAACCTTCGAGGTTTTCGAAATGAACTGGTTCAGCATATTGCTGTTTGCAGTCCTCTGCATTGCGACCTTGGTTGCCCAATTCGGCTTTATCTCAATAGCACAAGACCTGTCTGAGTTTGAGAAGCTAAAGAAAACAGCCAACAATGCAGAGGCATAGCGGTTCAGCAGATATCAGGTTGCCCGACAAATGGAACGGTTGATCTGCAACGTATGCTCTGGGGGCAAGAAGTGGCTTCCAACCCCAGTTACCAAGCTCGAGGCGTACCTCGAACGATTGTTCGATCGAAGGAGCAACATTCCAAAAACTGCCGGCATCCGTAAGAACGTCGCGTACAACCTCCAATACCTTCAATACATCCATCAATCGCTTTCTGAATTCAAAAACACTTCAGTCATCATCACTCAATCATGGAAGACGAGTGTCATCATTGGCACTAGCATTCTTGAAGCAATCTCGTACTATTTAGTGCTATCCCGTGATCTGCAACGCTGCACTGTATGGGTTGAGCAAACACGAACGAGCAGTAACTTCTCACTAGATGGCGAGCAATATCAGCTCGAAAGTATTGTGTCAAAGAAGGCCGATGTTCCTATTCAAGTCGAAATGACCTTTGAGCAGGTCATCAGACGAATGGAGGATAAGAAACTACTCGGACCGGATCACGATATTTACAAGAAGATGCAGTTCTTGCGAAAGCTCAGGAATCGCGTTCACCTACAACTTACGGACGGTGCGCATGACTCCGACTGGACTACCTTCAACGCGAATGAGATAAACACGCTTCGTGAAATTCTCTACACAATCCTTACTGGCCCACTCTTCACCCCGTCCCAAGATGAGGAAGTGTATTTTGAATTCCTTCACATGCGTGCTGGTACATAACCCTCCATGAGTAAACCAATAGGGGATAGACCCAGTTTTTAGTAACTACGTAGGTTGGGATTTTCAAAGAAGCGAAGGAGATTTATGGAAGCTAATAAGTTCGGCTTGCTATTTCTAGTCGTATTCTCCATTTTGGTTTTCGTTGTATACCGGCTACTACTTAGTACTATGCGCAAGAAAATCATTAAGCCTATTATTGCGTGCTCCTTATATTGGCTTTTTATCTTAATTACTCCATGTTTGCTTACCATTGCTTTAGCTAGCCTTGGCCACTACGTTTACTCGAATTACCCATCTATTAGAGTCCAATCATGGGATGTTGCGCTGGTGTTCATTCTCTCTATAACAATGGCTTTCTCTTATCTTCTTGGTTTGATATCCGCAGGAATATTTACTTCACGAGTGCTAGCAACCAGAAGAAAAGCTAGTTCTTAGCTCATGTGGTCAGTGGGGACAGGCTCAATCACTCGGAGAATAACGTGTCTAAGCACAAGATTTTCAAGATGGCGTTCGCCAAGGTTTATCCAATGTATGTTCAAAAAGCAGAACGCAAAAACCGCACTAAAGCAGAAGTCGACCAAATCATTTGCTGCTTACTGGCTATGACCAGAAGGGCCTGGAGCAGCAGATCGAAAAGGAGAACGATTTTGAAACTTTCTTTGCGCAAGCCCCAGCCTTTCATCCGAATAGCTCGTTAATCAAGGGCGTAGTATGCGGTATCCGCGTGGAAGAAATCGAGGACCCTTTGATGCAGAAGATTCGCTATTTGGACAAGCTTATTGATGAGCTCGCCAAAGGGAACGGCTATGGAGAAGATCTGCGGGAGTAACTTGGCCAAATTGGAACAATCGTGGACAGCCCCATAGGAGATTTAGTGAGACATTTGCCAAGCATCATGAAAGAACTACACGCAGTATCGTTTGAGTACACGAATGGAGACGGGATTGATTTCTATCCTGAAGCCGATTTTCTTTCTGAAGAAGAAACAAGAAAATGGTTTCATGCATGGACGGGAAATGATCAGGCCGACTCTTCGCACTATCTAATTTTTGGGGCTGATGGAACAGGCGGGATGGCAGCATTTTGGAATGTGCGCGAAGGCAAGGGGCTTTTAGAACAGCCCATAGTTTTCTTTGGCTCGGAAGGCGAGATTGGAGTCGTTGCTTCAGATTTCAAGGGGTATCTGCGGTTGCTTGCGAATGGGATTGGGCCTTATGAAGCTATTGCATACAAAGGTCTCGAACGCCCTATTCACCCCGACTTTGCGCGTTTCGCACTCGCCCAAACTGTCGATCTTAAGCAACCAGTTTGGAGCATTGTTGAAGCAGCGCAAGCCGAGTTCCCAAACTTTGAATCCGATATTCTGGCAATTTGTGATTAAGAGGCTAACGGGAAATTCGACGAGAAAATACATAGAGGACAGACTCCCTATTTTTAGAAACGATGTGAGCCAGGATTATCAAAGTGAATACCCATGACACACAGTTCTCGCTAGAACAACCTGAAGAACTACTCAATGTATTGAAAACCCGCTTCGAAAAGAACATGAACCGCCATCAAGGTCTTGCATGGGCCGACGTACGAGCAAAACTCAACCCTCATCCTGAAAAGCTAAAGTCGCTGAGTGAAATGGAAAGAACAGGCGGTGAACCAGATGTTGTTGGCTATGATGAAAGGATGGGCGAATACATATTCATGGATTGCTCAGCGGAAAGCCCTTCTGGCCGCAGAAGTCTTTGCTACGACCGCGAAGCGCTGGAATCGCGGAAAGAACACAAGCCGGAAAACAATGCTGTGGATATGGCTGCCGCCATGGGCATTGAGCTTTTGACGGAAGAACAATATCGCGAGCTGCAGAAGCTCGGCGAATTCGACCTCAAGACATCAAGCTGGATTGCAACACCACCTGAAATCAGGAAACTCGGCGGCGCGCTTTTCTGCGACCGCCGCTATGACACTGTCTTTCTCTACCACAACGGTGCGCAATCGTACTACGCAGCAAGGGCCTTCCGTGGTTTGCTAAGGGTTTGATAAACCCATCTTAGACAAAGGAATGCCCATGTCTGAGCAAGACAAGGCAACCCCGCAAAAGGCAACCATGGTTATCCGACAGCAAGACCTTGCAGCCTCCTGCCTTACTGCAAGCTGTTGGTGGTTCCAAAACCAACCGCCACGGCAAATCAGATGCAGCCACTGATTGCCATTGCGACAGGCTTTCTGCTGCTAGCTACGCTGCTACCCTTATGGCGTAATCCTCATTGGTTGGTGAGAGGGTTGGATTTCCCTCGTCTGCAGCTCGCTGCCATCGCGGTAGCCCTGATCCTGATTCAAGCCTTATCGCTCGACTTTGCAGAGGTTCAAACCTGGTGGCTCGTCGGCCTCACGCTGGTGTGCCTGGCCTGGCAGCTATGGTGGATAACGCCATACACGAGAATCTGGCGCAACGAAGTCAAAACGACGAAAAATCCTAGCCCCGATTGCAAGCTAAGCATCCTCGCTTCCAACGTTCTGACATCCAACAGAAACGCTGACGCTCTGCTGAAATTAGTAGACCAATACCAGCCGGATGTACTTGTGACGCTGGAATCTGATGAATGGTGGCAACGCCATCTTGATACGCTCGAAAGCAGCATGCCCTACTCGATGAAATGCCCGCTGGATAATCTCTACGGCATGCATGTGTACTCTCGCTTGCCGCTTGAAGATGCGGAAATCTCCTACCTGGTGGAGGAAGATGTTCCCTCCATGCATGCGCAGATCAAGTTGCGCTCTGGCGACAAGGTGCGTGCGCATTTTCTGCACCCTGTGCCGCCTGGCCCTGAAGGCAACCCGGAATCTGCCGAAAGAGATGCCGAGCTTGTGGTGGTGGCAAAAAGCGTCGCGGAAAGCGACCAGCCTGTTGTGGTGGCGGGCGACTTGAATGACGTCGCGTGGTCAGCCACTACACGCCTCTTCCGCAAGATCAGCGGGCTGCTGGACCCGCGAGTCGGTCGAGGCATGTTCAATACCTTTCACGCGCACTATCCTTTCATGCGCTGGCCGCTCGATCACCTGTTTCACAGCGAGCATTTCACCGTTACTCGTATTGAACGTCTGCCCGGCATTGGCTCAGATCATTTCCCGCTATTCACAGAGCTTTCATACAACCCGGTCCGCGCCGAGGAGCAGGAAGGCCTGGAGCCCGACAGCGATGACATTGCTCGGGCACAATCTATCGAAGAGAAAAAGAATGCGAGGCCGGTAGATGTGCCTGAGCCTGGCGAATAGGCAATGGCCGCTATGACGACAGCAAAGTGTATTGCGTCGCATGAACTCATCCGTAAACCCTCTTCCAACTGATTCATTCACCCATCTGGACAAAGGAGTGACCATGTCAGAGCAAAACAAGGCAACCCTGGAGAAAGCAAACCTGGCCATCACGCAAGGCGAATATGAGGTATTCCTGACCCACTGCACCGATGATACGGAGTGGACATTTGTCGGTGACCAGGTTCTGAAAGGCAAGGAAGCCGTCCGTCAATATATGGCAAAGGTGTACACCGAGCCGCCGAAATTCCATGTTGCCAACCTGATCGCTGAAGGTGATTTCGTCACGGCAATTGGTGAAATCACGCTGGATGGCGTTGATTATTCATATTGCGATGTGTGGCGCTTTCGCGATGGCAAGATGGCCGAGTTGAAGGCTTTCGTCATAAAATCGACCTAGCTAATACGCATCACGCTTGCAACAAATCCGAAGTCGCCGTTATCTCCCTGAAAGGAGCGGTAAATGCCAATTTACGTCTGCAGGTTGGACCATGAGACCTTCTGGTCCGAGAGCGAATGTCATGCGCATGTGGACCGGCACCATCCTGAATGGGGGCATGCTGTCTGCGTCATTGGCACACCCGCCCCTTTCCAATGCACCATTTGCAATGAAACGTTTGAGACTAGGGAAAGCTGCGAGCAGCACATCATGGTTAAACATGGCAAGACGGACGATCTTGCAAGCGCGTGGAAACTGGTTCTCGAAGACTCCGAACCTTCGTAAAATACAGGGTTCGCGGCGACACCTAATCAGCTCAGGAAGATAGATGAAAAAACTGTTTTATATCGACTACCCCCAGGAACACGTCGAGGGGAAAGACCATACCTACCGATGTGCTTACTGCAAGGTGATCACGACGACGATCAACGGCAGGCTGGAAGGCCATCTGCCGACCTGCGCATATCGCATTCAGAAAGAATCCAAAGGGTTCGAACTCGAAGGCTTGTCCAAAATGCCAGCCACGCCCGAGTGCGATGAAGAAGATTGAACGCGTTTGAATGAAAACCCAGTACTACACTGCCACCAGCCTGGATGGATTCATCGCGACCGAGGATGATTCGCTGGATTGGCTGTTCCCGCTGGGCGACGTGGACGACACCAGCTACCCGGCATTCATTGCCGATGTAGGTGCGTTGGCAATGGGCTCGACGACTTACGAGTGGATGATGCGACATGCTGATGAGGTGGTCGCGGAGGTAGGCTCACCATGGCCTTACACGCAGCCGGCGTGGATATTCACTAGCCGAGAGCTCTCCACAATTGAGGGCGCGGATATCAATTTCGTGCAGGGCGATGTGCGAGCTGTGCATGCCGAAATGCGCAAAGCGGCAGGCGATAAAAACATCTGGGTCGTGGGCGGCGGAGATCTGGCCGGACAATTCTTCGATGCAGGTCTGCTGGATGAGATTATTGTTCAAGTTGGCTCTGTCACCCTGGGCAAAGGGCAAACCATTGTTCCCGCGGCGCGCGACCAACCCGCCATTTCGTCTGGCTTCGGTCAGGCAGGTAGGCACCGGCTTCGCCGAGCTGCGCTATGAAGTGCGCAGGTAGTAAAGCATCATTCAGAACACAACGTTATTCGCACGGGGGTTGAATGAACGCAGATGCAATCGCTGCACTGGCAAAGACAACACTGGACGGCTCCATGCCATTTCCCCAGATTGTCGGGAAGCTGATCGAGAACGGCGTCGAGTACTACCATGTGGATTACGCCGCGAGTTGCTTTACCTTTTACAGTGCCGCAGGCGCAGTTGTAACTGCCCCGCTCACCCTTGCGGGTCTACCGCCAATCGCCGAGTATTTCGATGCCGCCGCGCTCAAGGCTGCGATACTCGACAGCCAGCAGCATGGACAGAAATTCCCTGCATTCTGCGAGCGCGCCTTACGGGCTGGCGTGCAAGGATATTTCGCATTCCTTCGCGGGCAGCGAGTTACCTATTTCGGCCGCGAGGGGGATCATCATGTGGAATGGTTTCCGGGAGCGAAGCCGGCTGACGTTTGAGATGTGTATTCCAACAACCGATAACCTAATGAACAATGGCTTTAAGAAGCCGGTGATGTCCTATCGGGCCGACCTCATCCACGCCTGGTTTTCGAAATGTATATCAAAAATCTAACGCCAATTATGCGACTGCAAAATCCTCCCGCTTCCGCCTTAGTTGCCACTGTTTTCATTGGAGTAGTATCAGTTGGAGCTTTGATTGCTTACTCCAAACATAGCGGAACCACAGAGCAAGAACGTTGCAGCAGTCAATGTGCATCAAGCAGCCGTACGGGACGCTTGGTTTCAATACATCCACCAGCTCAGCTTGCCGGTACCCGGGGGCAGGCTAATCCTCCAATGAAATGTGAGTGCCAGTAATCTACCGATTTACATTGAACACATCGCACAGCGTCAGGTTTGCTTGCGAATTCCTTAACTCCGTAACAATATCGGAACACACCATGCAGATCACCCTCACAAGCATTTTTGTTGAAGATCAGGACCGCGCACTTCGCTTCTACACCGAAATCCTCGGGTTCGAGAAGAAGTACGACATTCCTATGGGAGAATTCCGCTGGCTGACGGTCACCTCTCCTGAAGGGGTTAACGGAGTGGAATTGGTGCTCGAACCCATGGCCTTTCCTCCAGCGCGCGTCTATCAGAAGGCTTTGTACGATGCGGGCATTCCCGCTACCGCCTTCATGAGTTCCGACATTCACACGGAGTATCAGCGCCTCAAGAAGAAGGGGGTGAATTTCCGCGGCGAGCCTACGAGCATGGGCTCAGTGACCATCGTGCTGTTTGAAGACACCTGCGGCAATCTCATCAACCTGGCACAGCCAACTAATTAAGTGATTCACCAGCCGCTCGGCTGTTTCACCAATATATAAGACACTGAATGATTATTGACCAGGCTCGCTTCGAAAAAGCCATTGCACTCATGGACGCAGCGAATGCGGAAGACCCCAACAGCGAGACTGCAGATGGCAGCGAATATCCCAAGGGACTGCTGTACGCCCACCGCATGAGCGCAATGTTGGCGCGCTTTTCCGCAGAAGCTTCCGAAGCCCTGCAACTTGCAGTGCGCGCGCAGCACATTCAGCGCTGGAAGATTCCGCGGGCAGAGTATCCGATGACGCGGGCGGGATATCATCAATGGCGTATTCGGCTTAGGGATTTTCACGCAGAAATCGCCAGCAGTCTGCTGAATGAAGCCGGATACGACGCCGAGACGATTGCCCGGGTTTGCTCGCTGGTGCGAAAGGAACATCTGCGGCAGGATGCAGAAGCGCAGACGCTGGAGGACGTCAGCGTTCTAGTATTCCTCGAAAGCTATCTTGAGGACTTCGTGCGCACGCATGGCGACTATGACGAAGCGAAGCTTGTTGATATTCTGCGCAAGAGCTTGCGCAAAATGTCGCCGTGGGGTCAAGAGGCAGCCCTGACCATTATCAAGCTTCCGCCCTCACTGCTACCGACGATCGAGAAGGCAGTACAAGGGATTGGCCCAGCTTCGGATTCCTGAATTCCGTAACTGAACAGGTGCATGTATGCGGCAAACCGTCATACCCCAGCTTAGAATCACGAATGCTGAACGCAGCCTGGCGTTCTATGTGGATGGCCTCGGATTCAAGGTGGATTGGCAACATCAGTTCGAGCCGGGCTTTCCGCTCTTTTTCCAAATCACCCGTGAAGGCCAAACGATGTTTCTCACGGAACATACTGGCGACTGTGCAGTGAGCGGAGCGGTCTATTTCCGCGTTCCGGATGCTCGGGCACTTCATGCAGAATTCCAGCAACGCGGAATCACAGCGACAAATGAGCCTGAAGATACCCCGTGGGGCACATGCGAATTCCTGCTGACCGATCCGGATGGAAATCGGCTGCGGTTTGCGAATGACCTTTGAATATTTGCCAGCAAGTGTGAGGATAGAACGATGAACAAGACGACATACCGATTCGCCATCGCCGTTGCATTGGTCGCAGCCCTCCTCCTCATCTGGCTCAGCCTTGGCGTGGGCATCATCGGCGAGGACGGCGACCCGGCCAACATGATGTATTTTGGCGTGATCGCCGTTGGCATTATCGGTGCCGCCATTGCGCGCTTCAAACCCACTGGCGTGGCGCGAGCATTGACGGCAATGGCGATTGCACAAGCGCTGATTACTTTGATTGCGCTGGTTGCAGGGCTGGGGCTTCCGTATAGCGGTCCTGCAGAAATCATTCTGCTGAACGGCTTCTTCATCGCCATGTTTGTTTTTTCTGCCTGGCTGTTCAGACGTTCTATGCGAAGCGAACTAACTTAGCCATGAACAAAAAGAATTCCCTGAATGTAGGGCTTGGCGTAGCCATCGGCGTAATCATCGGGCTTGTCATTGATAACATCGGCATGGGCATAGGCATAGGGCTTGCCCTCGGCATTGCGCTGTCACTCGTCAATAAATAAGCTCATACACAGCCATGCGCATCGGACTTTTGCGACATTTTCCTGTTGAGCAGCCTATCATCAGCGGCTGGAAGACGGCTGCCGAGATTCATGCCTGGCGCCACCAATACGATGCATCGCCTGCCATTCCAGGTGAATGCGATATTGGAAATTGCTGGGCTGAATGCCTGAGCAGCGACCTTGAGCGCACCCTCAGCACGGCGAGCGCAGTTTTCAGCGGAGATATCCAGGCGACTGCACTGCTGCGCGAACCCGAGCTGGCGCGGTTCAACACCGGCAAGCTGCGTCTCCCCATGTGGGTGTGGCGCTGGATATTACGGTTCACATGGATGACCGGCCATAGTTCCCAACGGGCCGGCCGCGATGAATTCCAGAAACGAGTGAATCAGGTCGCTGATTTGCTGGAAAGCATGCGGCACGACGTACTGGTGGTCTCGCACGCCGGCATGATGGCTTATCTGAGTGCCGAGTTGCAACGCAGGGGATTTGTCGGACCGAAACTGCGCATCCCCAGGCATGCCGTGTTGTATGTGTACGAAAAATGATGAGCTGGCGCCTGCAAGGGCCCAAGCAGTAGACTAGCGGCTTGCACCGGCATCGGAGGTTTCATGGAAAACCTGATTGGCATCCTCGCTGTTATCGCTATAGGCATAGGCGCCACGGCTGTGCTGGACCTGTGGGCGTTCATGCTCAAGCGCGTGTTCAAGGTAGCGTCGCTGAATTTCTGCCTCGTGGGCCGCTGGCTGAGCCATATGCGTAATGGTATTTACCAGCACCAAAGCATTACCACAGCATCGCAAAAGCGCATGGAATGCACTATCGGCTGGTCGGCCCATTACCTGATTGGTATTGCATTTGCCGCAGGCCTCATCGCAGTCACAACCACTGAATGGCTGCTTCATCCGACTTTGCTGCCTGCACTGTTGTTTGGCATGGCGACAGTGGTTTTCCCTTTTCTCGTCATGCAACCGGCACTAGGGATGGGAATAGCTGCGTCCAGGACACCTTCTCCGGCAAAGGCGAGACTGCGCAGCCTGGCATCGCATACGGTATTCGGCGTCGGCCTCTATGTCTCGGCTCTCGCGTTCAGCCTATTCATGTCGCATTGATAAATGAAACCGAGAATCACAGTCATCACGCTTGGCGTAAATGATCTGCAGCGCGCAGTGGCTTTTTATCGTGACGGCCTCTGCCTGGCAACCGAAGGCATCGTGGGCCGGGAATTCGAGCATGGCGCCGTTGCCTTTTTCGAGTTGCAGTCCGGAGTGCGCCTGGCGCTGTGGCCGCGCGAAAGCATCGCACATGACACCGGCCTTGCAGTGAGTCCACCAAGTTCTACGAACTTCACCCTCGGCCATAACGTGACAGCGAAAGCCGAAGTGGATGCCATCATGCTGCAGGCGGAGGAAGCCGGCGCAGAAATTGTAAAGCGCGCGCAGGATACTTTCTGGGGCGGGTATGCGGGATATTTCAAGGACCCGGACGGTCACTTGTGGGAAATCGTGTGGAACCCGCAAATGCTTCCTGAGGAACCTTAAGCTTCCCTGCCGGCTGTTACAATCCACTGATTCCCTCCTAATTCGATATGGTCATGTCCAACGTACCTCTCCAAGCTGATACCGATATCCAGCCCGACGCCGATGTCTACAAAACCTTGCTGGAATCCACCAAGGCCATTCCGTGGAAGATCGACTGGAAAACCATGACCTTCGCCTACATCGGCCCACAGATCGAGGCACTGCTTGGCTGGGAGCCGGCAAGCTGGGTCAGCGCTAACGACTGGGCAGCGCGCATTCATGAGGAAGACCGCGATCATGTAGTGAATTTCTGCGTGACACAATCCAAATCCGGTATCGACCACGAGGCGGATTATCGTGCCCTGACCAAGGATGGCAATTACGTATGGATACGCGATGTGGTGCACGTGGTGCGCGATGCAAAGGGCGAAGTGGAGGCGCTGGTCGGCTTCATGTTCGACATCAGCGAGCGCAAGAAAACAGAGGAGAAACTCGTTGAATTGCAAAAGGAGCTGGAAGCCCTCTCCTACCGCGATAGCCTGACCGGTGTTGCCAACCGCCGCATGTTCGACTCCATCCTGGAGCGCGAGTGGGCTGATGCGCAGCGTAACCAGACGCCGCTATCGCTGGTCCTGCTCGATATCGACTACTTCAAGCAGTACAACGACCATTACGGCCATGTGCACGGGGATGAATGCCTCAAGCAGGTGGCGCAAACCCTGAGCGATGTGGCGACGCGTCCGCGCGATTTCCTGGCAAGATTCGGCGGGGAGGAGTTTGTGCTGGTGCTGCCGCAAACCAATGCCGAGGCGGCAATGAAGATAGGCGAACGATGCCGCGACTTTATCGCCCACGCGCAAATACCGCATGCCAAATCATTCATCGGAAACACCCTGACTGTGAGCCTTGGCATTGGCACTATTGTGCCGACAAGGGAAGACGACCCGACCGCCTTCATCAAGGAAGTCGACCGCCGCCTGTATGAAGCCAAGCAAAACGGCAGAAACTGCATCGTAGGGGGCTGAACACATGAGAAACCTGTTCATCAGCCTGCTATTATTTTTTGTGGCCAACAGCACCTCTGCTGGCGATAAGCTGCCCGATTTCGAAATACGCCCACTGGCTGAGAACGTCTACCTGCATATCTCCTACAAGGTGGTGGACGGATTCGGCCTGGTGGATTCGAACGGGCTCGTTGTCGTGGATGATGGTGACGCCTACATCATTGATACGCCGTGGTCAGCGCAGGATACGGAGAAGCTTCTTGAATGGATTGCGGCGCGAGGCCTGACTATCAAGGGCAGTGTTTCCACGCATTTCCATGAGGATCGTACGGCCGGCATTGAAGTTCTAAACGAGAGAGCCATCCCCACGCACGCTTCAAAGCTGACCAACGCATTGCTAAGCAAAGCTGGCAAAGCTCAGGCAAGCCGCGCGTTTGATAGTAACTTCTGGCTGGTCGAGGATCAGATTGAAATTTTTTACCCCGGGCCGGGACACTCGCAAGACAATGTCGTGGTGTGGCTGCCGAAACCAGGCACGCTGTTCGGCGGCTGTTTTATCCGCGCTGCTGAAAGCACAAGCCTGGGCAATGTCAGCGATGCCTTTGTCAGCCAATGGCCGGAGTCGGCAGCAAAAGTACTTGGCAGATATAAAACCGCTCGCGTTGTTGTGCCGGGGCATGGCAAAGTCGGAGATGCTTCTTTGCTGCAGCACACTAGGACTCTGACGTTGGAAGCTTCCCACAAATCTTCCAAACCAGCTAAAGATGAGTAGCCACCGATGCTACGTATCGGCGTCATTTCGGATACGCACGGGCTGCTAAGACCGGAAGCGCTGGCAGCCTTGCAAGGCTGCGACCACATCATTCATGCCGGCGATATCGGCAACGAAAATATCCTGCAGGCACTCGCGGAGATTGCAATCGTTACCGCAATCCGCGGCAACAACGACAAAGGCAGTTGGGCAAAAGAGCTGCAAGAAACCCGGCGACTGCAATTCGAAGATGTGCATCTATATGTCATTCATGACATTAAGGAACTCGACATCCAGCCCGCAGCTGAAGGCATCTCGGTCGTCATATGCGGGCATTCGCACAAGCCGGTGATCAGGCAAGATGATGGCGTGCTTTACCTCAACCCCGGGAGTGCCGGACCACGGCGTTTCAAGCTGCCGATCACTGTGGCCGAACTGATCATTGACGAAAAATCGATCGCGCCGCGCATCACCCAGTTGGGATAATCGCAATTACACATAGGAGGACCTTCAATGAGGCTACCCCAGCTCGCAACGATACGAAGAGTCGTTTGGGTAATAACTGTGGCAATCCTGGCTGCCTGTTCGTGGTTCACCCAGCTTGATATCAATGCGACCCAACTTGCTGATGAGGGCTTGAAGCGGGCGCTGATCAGCTTTGCCACAGCAAGAACACTCAATGCGGTGATTTCAGTGGCGCAAGGCACTGAAATTGCGGTACAACCCGCCGGCGTGGGGCTGACATTCACACCCGGTCAAGTGCTCGATCCCCTGAACGACCTGGTGGAACAGTTCTCCAACCTGATGCTGATTGCCAGCGTTTCGTTCGGCGTACAGAAAGTACTCATATCCATCGGCACCTATTGGCTGGTGCCCTTGCTGCTGACGATGACTACAATGGTGTGGGCGGTTTTCTATGTTCTTCAGCGCCCGACCTCCGCCTGGCTAACGCGTCTACTGATGCTATTGCTGCTGGTCCGCTTTGCGATTCCGGTAGTCACTATTGGCACGGATATGCTGTTCAAGGAATTCATGTCGAGTGATTACCAATCCAGCCAGCAGGCAGTCACCAGTGCATCGGGTAATCTGGATAAACTTGCTGCACCCGTGCCCACGCCCAAGCAGGAGCAAGGCGTGCTGGGCAAACTTAGAGGCTGGTGGTCGGAGAATGCGGATGTGAAACTGCGGTATGCGCAATTGAAGCAGACGGCAGAACAAGCCATTGAACACATCGTGAGGCTCATGGCCATCTTCGTGATGCAGACGCTGCTGCTTCCGCTGTTGCTTCTCTGGCTGCTTTACGGATTGGCGCGACGCAGCTTCGAATGGGCTTAAGGAATAGCGGTGATGCATAGCTTGTTGGCGGATGTCGTACTCATCCTTCATCTGGCGTTTATTCTGTTTGTCGTGGCCGGCGGGCTATTGGTACTGCGCTTTCCGTGGGTAGCGATTGCTCACATCCCTGCTGTGCTGTGGGGTATCTACATCGAACTGTCTGGGGGCATCTGCCCGCTCACCCCGATGGAGAACCGGCTACGTCATATGGCCGGAGAATCGGGCTACTCTGGCGGCTTTATCGAGCATTACCTGATGCCGGTGATTTATCCGCATGGGCTCACGCGGGATATCCAGTTCGTGCTGGCCGGCGTGGTCATCATCGTCAATCTGGCGGCCTACGGTTTGTTAATCTACTGCAGCCGCAAACGGCGGGATTAGTCGAAACTCAGGTTTTCGGCCTGGCGTACTTCCAGCGCGTCCATGACTTCGCTGCGCTGTTGGACCGACATATCCCACCATTCACGGATTTCTTCAATGGTGCGGTAGCAGCCTAGACACAAGCCTGTCGCTTCACTCATGGTACAAACCCCAATACATGGGGACTGGATTTCTTGCTGGTCGGAGGGCGGCATAGCGATGTACTTATGGAAAAGTGCAGCATTCTACCAGCCCTGCCCTTCTTCGCAGTCAAATCAGCGCAGCGTGCCTATGTACTGCTTGACGCCCGGATCAAGCTCCCAATCTTCCAGCTCGTCCTCTTCAGCGACTATCCTAGGCGGAGGCTCGACCGGCGCGATGAGAGGCTTGCCGAACACGAGCTCCTCCAATCGGTTGACGTGAGAGGTGAGCTCTTCCAGCCCGGGCCTGCGCCCCAGAGTAATGATCTCACGTGCGTAGTCTTCATTGCGCACCAGCCATTCGACATCCACCACGCGGTTGATCTTGCGCCGCAACGCGATATACAAGTGAGCGGCGATTGCAGTCTTTTCTGCTGCGTTATCTCTATCGTTCATGATGTGACCCTTTCAGCATGTTGAGAAATATCCAGGCCATCGTATTCATCCTCAGGTGTAACGCGCAGGCCGACGAATGTATCCACCAGCCACAGGATGATCCAGGTGACGATGCCGCTGTACAGCAAGGTGGAAAATGCACCGATGATCTGCAGCGTGACATTGCCATCGGCACCGCTGATGGCCTTGTCCACAAATACGCCGGTCAGGATGGCGCCGACAATGCCGCCGACACCGTGGATGCCGAATACATCCAGCGAATCATCCGCTCCCAATAAACGCTTCAATCCGGTCGCGCCCCAGTAACAGAAGAGGCCGGCAGCCAGGCCGATCGCCAGCGCGCCCTGCACATCGACGAAGCCGGAAGCCGGAGTGATTGCGACAAGCCCACCCAGCGCACCCGAAACAGCACCCAGCAGCGTGGCGTGCTTTTTCTTGATCCATTCGATCGTCATCCAGGTCAGCGCGCCAGTTGCGGTGGCGAGTTGGGTTACCAGCATTGCCATGCCGGCGCGGCCATCCGCGGCGAGTGCAGAACCTGCGTTGAAGCCGAACCAGCCCACCCACAGCAGGGAAGCGCCCAGCAAGGTATAGACGAGGTTGTAAGGCGGGAATGGCTCACGGCCATAACCGCGCCGCGCACCCAGCATATAAGCGCACACTAGGCCCGCGATACCAGCGTTGATGTGTACAACCGTGCCACCGGCAAAATCCAGCACACCCTGGGAAGCCAGCCAGCCGCCCGGTTCCCATACCCAGTGCGCGACCGGCGCGTAAACAAGGATGGACCACAGCAGCAGAAAGATCATCATGGCCGAGAAGCGCATTCTTTCAGCAAACGCACCCGTGATCAGCGCCGGCGTGATGATGGCGAACGTCATCTGGAACATGATGAAGACGGATTCCGGAATGGCGGGCGCGATGTGGCTGACGCTGACTTCATTGGCCTGCTTGAAGTAGGTAAGGCCGTCGAGTAACACGCGATCCAGGCTGCCAATGAACATGCTGCCAGGCGTGAACGCGAGGCTGTAGCCGATGACCACCCATACCACAGTCATCAGGCAGCAGATGGCAAAGCTCTGCAATGCGGTCGCGAGCGCGTTTTTCTTGCGCACCATGCCGGCATAGAACAGGGCCAGACCGGGTATCGTCATCAACAGGACCAGTGCTGTCGCAGTCAGCATCCAGGCTGTATCTCCGGTACTTATGTTGTCGAAACTGGTAATGTACGGCGCGGTGGGCGGCGGCGGTTCGACCGGCGCGGGAGCGGGATCGGTTGCCGCAACAGCCTGTACTGCTGAATTCAAGGCAGGTTGCGTCAATTCCGATGCTGCGTATTCTGGGGTCGCCGCTTCCGCAGATGTGCCGGTCTCCCCATCTGCCCCCACTTCCGCAACTTCGGCCGGCACGGTCGCCAGCTCGGTTTCCATCTGAGTCGCTTCCGGTGCCTCCGCTACCAGCCCTGCCATTGCAGCGCCCGAGAACATGGCCAGAACCATGAAAGCACTCAGGCAGATTCCCCTTTTAAAATTGATGTTCATGCTACCCCCTTGTTTTCAATTTATTAGGCAACAGATTTACTTGCTGAAAAATTCCTTGGGCGAATACGTCGTGCCCGCCAGGGTCTTGCTGGTTTCCTTGATGGCCTGCCGCACAATCAGGATGGCCGTCTCCCTGTCTATCTTCTCCTGCAGCCATACCACCAGGTGACCTAGCAGTGCTTTGAGCTGACCCGGACGATAAGGCCGTACCTGTTCGGCATCGCCGTTGTTCAGCAGGTCCAGCACCTGCTGCTGCTGGGCAGGCGACCAAGGCAGGTTATCCACCACCTCGATAATGAACTGGCGGCTTCCGGCTGCCACCTGCGGACCATGCTGTTCGATGGCTGCCATCAGTGCCGGCAACAGCGATTTGAAACAGTCGAACTCGGGCGTGCGGAGCGAGGGCGGCTCCAGCGATGTTTCGCTGGGCTTGATCACAACCTCTTCTCTGACTTTCGCCTTGACGTTGACCGGGTCGGGCAGCTGATCAGGCAATGGCCTCAGCTCGTTGACACTCCCAACCAGCGCCCGATTCATTGCACGCACCAATTCATGGTGTCGCCCCGGCTGACCATAGGTTTCGCATACTTCACGTGCGAATTGATTCAATCCGCCGAATACGGATCCGGTCGCCGAGAATTTTTTTACCCAGGCGTGCAGCGCAATCGCGGCGTCACTTTCCGCCAGGATGCCGCACAAGGCATGATGGATTGCCCGTTTCTGCCAGGCCAGCTGGTCAGTGAGATCAATCTGTTTATCCATGCACTCCCCCTTGAAGGTATCTTGAGTTGTTGGTTTTCTCATTCCATGAATCGGAATGTGTTACCTGGAGGTGAGCAAGACATGTGCCAAAGGCGGCACAGCGTAGAATGGCGGTGTGGGGGAGGTAAACCGAAAAGTGGCAGCAATGGCCGCCACTAGTGGATGCAGCTAGCTGATCAGCTCAGCTTGCCGTGACACTGTTTGTACTTCTTGCCGGACCCACAAGGGCATGGATCATTGCGCCCTACTTTGGTGCCCGTGCGTTCAAAGGGGACGGCAGCAGCAGGCTCGCCCTCTTCAGGCACTTTACCCAGCGCTTCGTCGTAGTCCGCGTGCTGGTACTGCACGTTCTCAGGCTCAGCCGGTTTTTCGACCGCATCAACATCGGCCTGGCTTCTGACCTGTACCAGCATGGTGATCTGCGTGACTTCGCGCTTGACGGTATCCAGCAGCGATGAGAACAGCTCGAAGGCTTCACGCTTGTATTCCTGCTTGGGGTTTTTCTGCGCGTAGGAACGCAGATGGATACCCTGGCGTAAATGGTCCAGCGCCGCCAGGTGTTCACGCCAATGATTGTCCAGGCTTTGCAGCATGACCGAGCGCTCGAACTGGCGCATGATGTCGTTACCGGCCATGCCCTCTTTTTCGCGATAGGCTTCATCCGCCATATGGACGATGTGCTCGCGGATGGATTCTTCATGCAGCTCGGGGTTGGCTTCCAGCATCTGCTGTAGCGGAACCGACATGCCCAGGTCGGCTTCCAAAGCCTTTTCCAAGCCAGGGACATCCCACTGTTCCTCCACACTCTCGGGCGCGACGTAAGTTGAAATGGTCTCGTTGATGACGTCATGGCGCATGGCCACGATGGTGGTGCCGATGTCCTCGGCTTCCAGCAATTCGTTGCGCTGCTCGTAGATCACCTTGCGCTGGTCGTTGGCCACATCGTCGTACTCCAGCAGCTGCTTGCGGATGTCGAAGTTACGACCTTCGACCTTGCGCTGTGCATTCTCGATGGCGCGCGTGACCCAGGGATGCTCGATAGCCTCGCCTTCCGGCATCTTGAGGCGTTCCATGATGGCGGAGACGCGGTCGGAAGCGAAGATGCGCAACAGCGGATCTTCCAGTGACAGATAGAACCGGCTGGAGCCGGGGTCGCCCTGACGGCCGGCGCGACCGCGCAGCTGGTTATCCACGCGCCGTGATTCATGGCGCTCGGTGCCCACGATATGCAAACCGCCGGCTGCCAGCACGGCATCGTGACGCTTTTGCCATTCCGCACGCAGATTGCTGATGCGGGTTTCCTTATCGGCATCGGACAGGTTGGCATCATTGTGGACTTCGGCGATTTCCGGCTCGGGGTTGCCGCCCAGCACGATATCAGTACCACGGCCTGCCATGTTGGTAGCGATGGTGATAATACCGGGGCGGCCGGCCTGCACGATGATATGCGCTTCACGCTCATGCTGCTTGGCGTTGAGCACCTGATGCTCGAGCTTGGCCTGGTTGAGCAACTGGGAAATCAGTTCGGAGTTTTCGATGGAGGTGGTACCGACCAGCACGGGTTGGCCCCGCTTCTGACAATCCTTGATATCCTCGATGACGGCATCGTATTTTTCCTTGGCCGTGCGGTAGACCTTGTCCATCATGTCCTTGCGCACCATGGGGCGATGGGTCGGGATCACCACGGTTTCCAGGCCATAGATCTGGTTGAATTCGTAGGCTTCGGTATCGGCTGTGCCAGTCATGCCCGCAAGCTTGTTGTACATGCGGAAGTAATTCTGGAAGGTAATCGAGGCGAGCGTCTGGTTTTCCTTCTGGATGGGCACACCTTCCTTGGCTTCCACTGCCTGGTGCAGACCATCGGACCAGCGTCGGCCCGCCATCATGCGGCCGGTAAATTCATCCACAATGGTCACTTCGCCGTCGCGCACCACGTAATGCTGGTCGCGGTGATACAGCGAATGTGCCTTGAGTGCGGCATACATGTGATGTACCAGCGTGATATTGGCCGCATCGTACAGGCTCGTGCCTTCTGTCAGCAGGCCGGCTTCGGCTAGCAGTGACTCCGCATGTTCGTGTCCCTGTTCGGACAGCAGCACCTGGTGAGATTTTTCATCCACCCAGTAATCGCCTTCGCCTTCTTCTTCCTTCTGGCGGATCAGTTGAGTGGCGATGCCGTTCATCTGCACATACATATCCACGCTGTCATCGGCCTGGCCGGAGATGATCAGCGGCGTACGCGCCTCGTCAATCAGGATGGAATCCACCTCATCCACGAGTGCGTAGTTGAGTTCGCGCTGCACACGCTCGCCCACCGTATGCACCATGTTGTCGCGCAGGTAGTCGAAGCCGAATTCGTTGTTGGTGCCGTAGGTGATGTCGGCGGCATAGGCCTTCTGCTTCTCGTCATGCGGCATCTGCGAGAGATTGATGCCGATGCTCAGGCCCAGGAAATTGTAAAGTCGCCCCATCCACTCGGCATCGCGGCGAGCCAGGTAATCATTAACGGTGACCACATGTACGCCCTTGCCGGTCAGCGCATTGAGATAGGTAGGCAGAGTGGCGACCAGGGTCTTGCCCTCGCCGGTACGCATTTCAGAAATCCGACCGGAGTGCAGCACCATGCCGCCGATGAGCTGCACATCGAAATGGCGCATATTGAGCACGCGACGGCCGCCTTCGCGCACGACCGCAAATGCTTCCGGCAGCAGGGCGTCAAGCGACTCGCCGTCCTGATAACGTTGCTTGAATTCCGCAGTCTTGGCGCGCAACTGCTCATCGCTGAGCGCCTGCATGTCGCCTTCCATCACATTGATGGTCTGAACCTTTTGGTAAAACTGCCTGACGAGCCTGTCGTTACGACTGCCGAAGAATTTCTTGAACAACGTGGATAACATGGAGTAGCACCAACTTTCCGCTGCGCGGAAACCTCTCAAAAGACTGGATCGATTAGGGAATAAGCGATTTTAAATGTAGTCGGACATTCTACACAAATAACATGGGGCAAAAGTATGGCTCAGCCGGGAAGTTTTGCTCGTCCTTGCAGGTACTTGCGCGGGTCAAGCGGCGCGCCTTTCATGCGCACTTCGAAGTGCAGGTGGGCGCCTGTGGAGCGTCCTGTGCTGCCAACCTTGCCGATGATCTGGCCCTTCTGTACACGCTCGCCCGCTTTCACCAGAATGGCTGAAGCATGGGCATAGCGCGTTTCCAGGCCGGAGCCGTGGTCTATCTTGATGAGCTTGCCATAATCGGGGGTATTAGAGGCGACCCTGACGATGCCGGTCGCAGCAGCGTAAATGGGCGAACCCATGGAAGCCATGAAATCAAGACCTTCATGAAAGGCCATCTTGCCGGTGAAAGGGTCGACACGCCAACCATAACCCGAGGAGTTGTAACCTACGCCCACCGGCTTGCCGCTGGGCATCGTGCTCTTGCGCATGCTCTGCTGCACCAGCAAACTTTCCAGCATTTCCAGCCGGTCGCTGCGATGCTCGACCTCTGCCATGAGTTCATCGATTTTCTGTTTGAGCTGGTCTTCGGTCAGACCGTAAGCATCGACTTGCGGGCCACCGCGATTGGCGCCTTTAGTCACTTCCAGCTCTTTTTCCTTCATGCCTGCCAGCTCAGCCAGGCGATCACCTAGCGCATCGAGACGGGTCACACGGGCCTGGATTTCTCCCAGTTGCAGGGCTAGCGCATCCAGGTGTTCCTGGTGGTGGTTGAGGGTAAATTGCAGAGGATTTTGGATAAGAGATTTAACGCCTTGGTGCTTGCCGGAGCCCTGTGGCAGAATGAAGGCCAGAGTCAGCATCACCGACAGCGCGACCAGCGCTGCCACCAGCAGCAGCACTTGCAGCAGGTTCAGCGTTCTGGGCCGCGCCATGCTATTTGAAATAAAGATGATGTTCATGCAAATCCCCTTTTTGCGAGGTCCCCGGCATGCGTCGCATTAGTTCATTATTCAATGACAATGCCGAGTTGGCGGCCTTATCCGGCCGGGCGGACAGTCTGGCTGTCTCGCAAAAATTCTGGCGGGCAGTAGTGCCCGACCCCCTTAAGCATTTTACGCAGGCCGGCGGCATCAAACACAAGCGCCTGACCGTGTATTCGGACAATGGCGCAATAGCCGCCAAAGTCAAATTATTATTGCCTAGTCTATTGATAAAGCTGCAAAAGCAAGGGCTTGAAGTTACTTCAATTCGGGTGGAAGTGCAAGTCAAATCTTCCCCGCGAAAGCCGGCCAAACAGCCTCGCAGCATCAGCGCGCAGACCTCGTCCCGCCTGCGTGCGCTGGCCCATGAACTTGATGGGTCGGCACTGGGTGAAGCACTGGCTCGGCTGGCGCGCAGGAGCTGAAGCTGGATTCCGGATTCATCATCGAGGCAGAGGCGTTGACCAAACGCTTCGGGCAGGTCACCGCCGTGGACGGCATCAGCTTCAGAATGCGCCGCGGCGTCACTACGGCACTATTGGGCGGCAACGGCGCGGGCAAGACGACCACGCTGGCCATGCTGCTGGGCTTGCTGCTGCCCACTTCGGGGAGTATCAGGATACTGGATGAGAACATGCTGCAGCACCGCTATCGCCTGTTGCACCGCATGAACTTTTCCTCGCCTTATGTCGACCTGCCGCATCGGCTCACAGTACGCCAGAACCTGACGGTATATGGCCACCTATATCGTCTTCTGGATCTCAAGAGCCGCATCGAACAGCTGGCAGTGGAACTCAGCCTGACTGACTTCCTGGATCGCCGGTACGGGCGCCTGTCTGCCGGCCAAAAAACGCGCGTATCACTGGCAAAATCGCTGCTCAACGAACCCGAACTGCTTCTGCTTGACGAGCCCACGGCTTCGCTGGATCCAGACACTGCGGACACCATCCGCACGCACCTCGAGCGCTACCAGAAACGCACCGGTGCCAGCATTTTGCTGGCCTCGCACAATATGTCCGAAGTGGAACGCATGTGTACTGACGTCATCATGATGCGGCAAGGCAGGATCGTGGATATCGGCGCGCCTGATGCACTGATCGAACGTTACGGGCGCAGCTCCATGGAAGAAGTGTTCATCGATATCGCGCGCAACCAGCGTAATGGGGCTAACGCATAATGGCTGCCGACGTCGATTTCTCCCCGCGCCGCATCCAGGCGCTGCTGCTGCGACACCTCTACCTCATGCGGACTTCCTGGCCGCGCATCCTGGAGATGATTTACTGGCCGACAGTGCAGATGATTCTGTGGGGTTTCATCACGCTTTATCTCAGGAATAACGACAGCTTCATCATGCAGGCAGGCGGCGTACTGATCTCGGCCGTATTGCTGTGGGATGTGCTGTTCCGCGGGCAGCTTGGCATCGCACTGGTGTTCATGGAAGAGATGTGGTCGCGCAATCTCGGGCATCTGTTCGTAAGCCCGCTGCGGCCTTACGAGCTTGTGGTTTCGCTGGTTCTCATGAGCCTGATTCGCACCCTGATCGGCGTGGGCGGCGCGGCACTGATCGCCATCCCGCTGTTCGATTTCAACATCTTCACTTTGGGTTTGCCGCTACTGAGCTTCTTCCTCAATCTCATCGTCATGGGCTGGGCCATCGGCCTGCTGGTTGCGGGCATCGTGCTGCGCTACGGTCTGGGTGCGGAGAGCGTCGCTTGGGTAGCCGTGTTTGCCATCCAGCCCATCAGCGCTATTTATTACCCGGTTGCGGTGTTGCCCGAATGGCTGCAGCCGGTGGCCTGGAGCCTGCCGTCCAGTTATGTATTCGAAGGCATGCGCGAACTGCTGTTCGAACATCGCTTCAATACCACGCTGCTGTGGCAATCCATGGTGCTTAACGTGGTATATCTCATCGCTGGTATTGCGGCATTCCTGGCATTCTTCCGCGCAGCTCGGCGGCAAGGCTTGCTGCTGCAGATCGGCGAATAGACAGTTGTCCAGCCATAAAAAAGCCTGCCGGTCGGCAGGCTTTTTTGTGCAGCGGTCGCTTAAAGGATAGGAATAATCAGCAGCGCCACAATGTTGATGATCTTGATCAGGGGATTCACGGCAGGTCCTGCAGTGTCCTTGTAAGGATCGCCAACGGTGTCGCCGGTCACTGCGGCCTTGTGTGCTTCGGAACCCTTGCCGCCATGATGGCCATCTTCGATGTACTTCTTGGCGTTGTCCCAGGCACCGCCGCCGGTCGTCATGGATATGGCAACGAACAAGCCGGTAACGATGGTACCGATCAGCAGGCCGCCTAGCGCCTGCGCGCCGAGGAAATAGGCCACGAGGATAGGCACCAGCACCGGCAGCAATGAAGGCACGATCATTTCCTTGATGGCGGACTTGGTCAGCATGTCCACCGCACGGGAATAATCGGGCTTGGCCTTGCCGGTCATGATGCCCGGAATCTCCTTGAATTGGCGACGCACTTCCACCACGACCGACGCTGCGGCACGACCCACCGCTTCCATCGCCATGGCGCCGAACAGGTAAGGAATCAGACCGCCGATGAAGAGGCCGATGATGACGTAATGGTTGGATAGATCGAAGGTTGTCATTTCACCGCCATGTGCACTGAGCTCATGCGTGAAGTCGGCAAACAGCACCAGTGCGGCAAGACCGGCCGAACCGATGGCATAACCCTTGGTCACGGCCTTGGTGGTATTGCCGACAGCGTCCAGCGGATCGGTAATGTTGCGGATGGCAGGCGGCAGCTGTGCCATTTCGGCAATGCCGCCGGCGTTATCGGTAATCGGGCCGTAGGCGTCGAGAGCAACGATGATGCCTGCCATGGACAGCATGGCAGTAGCGGCAATTGCGATGCCGTAAAGCCCGGCCAGATAATGTGCGCCCCAGATACCCAGGCAGATGACCAATACCGGAGCAGCAGTAGCCTTCATGGAGATACCCAGGCCGGCAATGATGTTGGTCGCGTGGCCGGTTGTGGAGGCTTCTGCTACGTGCTGGACCGGCTTGTATTCGGTCGCCGTGTAGTACTCGGTGATGACCACCATGGCAGCTGTGACCAGCAGGCCCACGATGCACGCCAGGAAGATATTCATGGTGGAAATGCCCAGGGCGTTATCGGCCATCATGGCATCGGTCACAAAGTAGAAGGCGATCGCAGACAGAATGCCTGCTACAGCCAAACCGCGGTACAGGGCATTCATGATCTTGCCGCCATCGCGCGCCTTGACGAAATAGGTGCTGATGATGGAGGCAATAATGGAAACCCCACCCAGCACCAGCGGATAAACCGCGGCATTCACCGAATCTGGCATCAGCAATGCGCCTAGCAACATGGTGGCAATGATTGTGACGGCATATGTCTCAAACAGGTCGGCCGCCATGCCGGCGCAGTCGCCCACGTTGTCGCCTACGTTATCGGCAATCACCGCAGGATTACGCGGATCGTCTTCAGGAATGCCGGCTTCCACCTTGCCGACGAGGTCGGCGCCGACGTCAGCGCCCTTGGTGAAGATGCCGCCACCGAGACGCGCAAAGATTGAAATCAGCGAGCTGCCGAAAGCGAGCCCGACCAGTGGCGCCAGACTGACAGCCGAGCCTTCGGGTGTGATGGAGGCCAGATAAGCATAGTAGCCAGCCACGCCCAACAGACCCAAGCCAACCACCAGCATGCCGGTAATCGCGCCGCCGCGGAATGCAACTTGCAATGCAGCATTGATGCCGCCATGGGCAGCCTGGGCGGTGCGCAGATTGGAGCGCACCGAGATATTCATGCCGATGTAACCGGCAGCGGCGGAGAGCAGAGCGCCGAGTGCAAAGCCGAAGGCGGTCAGCATGCCCAGGGTGGGCCAGATGATGGCAAACAGGATGACACCGACAATACCGATGGTGGTGTATTGCCTGTTGAGATAGGCAGAAGCGCCTTCCTGAATTGCAGCGGCAATCTCCCGCATGCGTTCATTGCCGGTTGGCTGCGCCAAAACCCATTTGATCGTAATTCCACCGTAGACAAGCGCGAGAACTGCACACGCCAGAGCAAACACAAGACTTTGCGACATCAACAATCTCCCCTTCTATACAAAGGCTGAAATCTGGGCCAGCCATTGAGCCCGATGGACCGGAAAGCTGCAGGCGAATCATGCCGCACGGCACGATGCTACGTGCCTGCCGCGTTGCAGCTTACCGGAATTTTTCAGCTTGTGAAAGCGAGTGCACCAAAAGTGCGCAGTGCGCTCCGGGGAGATGAAATGACTAGAAAGCGGGCTTGTTCTCGGCGCTGTCGTAACGGTCAACGCCGGCCAGAATTTCCTGGCGCGCGGCATCCAGATCTGCCCAGCCTTCGATCTTGACCCACTTGCCCTGATCGAGGTCCTTGTAGTGTTCGAAGAAGTGCCAGATCATCTGCAGACGCCACGGAGAAACATCGGCGTGCGTCTTGTAGATGCTATAGAGGCCGCATACCTTCTCAACCGGGACTGCCAGCACCTTGGCGTCGGGGCCTGCCTCGTCGGTCATCTTGAGCATGCCCAGCGGGCGGCAGCGTACAACCACACCAGGAATCAGCGGGACCGGCGTGATGACCAGCACGTCTACCGGATCACCGTCTTCAGACAGCGTGTGCGGGATATAGCCGTAGTTGCACGGATACTGCATGGCTGTGCCCATGAAACGGTCTACAAAAATGGCGCCGGTTTCCTTGTCCACTTCATACTTGACCGGGTCGCCCTGCATCGGGATTTCAATGATGACGTTGAAATCGTTGGGTACATCCTTACCGCTAGGTACATCCATTAAAGCCACAATATTCCTTAACTCTTTCTTTATCGATTAAATAATAAACATCAGACCAGCGGTTTGAATTCATCGGCAGATGAATCGTAGGCAGTCAGAATTCCCTTTTCTATATTGAAGTGCCAGCCATGCAGCATCAGCCCGCCCTCGTCCACATTCTGTTTGATCCAAGGGAAGGTCAGCAGGTTGTCCAGTGAAATCAGGATGCTTTCCTTCTCACATGCGCATAGCTGTTCCTGCTTGGGTGCGGCCGACATGGTGCTCAGCACCTTTTCGCGTGCGGCATGTGCCATGTTGACCCACGGCTGGATGAACTCGCTGCCCTCCATTGCCACGCCGCTGACCAATGCCTGAATGCCGCCACAATACTGATGCCCGAGTACGATGATGTGCTTGACCTTAAGCGCCCGCACGCCGAACTCCAGCGCGGCGCTGACGCCGTGATAGCCGCCGCCCTGCTCGTAGGGCGGCACCAGGTTGGCCACATTCCGCACCACGAACAGGTCACCGGGTTTGCAGTCCATGATGATGGCTGGGTCCACGCGCGAATCCGAACAGGCAATCACCAGCGTATCGGGCGCCTGACCCTGGCTCAGTTGTTCGAACAGCTGTTCGTCACTCTGGAAGTAGTTGTCGTGGAAACGCTTGTATCCGTCAATCAGCTTGTCAATTTCAGTCATTTTTTAGGCTTACCATTTCACTGTTGTCATGATCTTTGATTCTTGCGCGGCACTCGGCCACTATTTCGTCCGGCACCAGCTTCAGCGCCAAGTACACCAGCACCGGCAGGATTACCAGTTCGTCGAGCTGTCCCAGTACGGGGATGAAATCCGGGATGAGATCAAACGGCATCACGAGGTATCCAATGGCCAGCCACAGGAAAAATCTGGCCAGCCTGGGTGTTCCGGGGTGATGCAATACCAGCCGGTAGACGGCCAGCTCCTGCTTGAAATGCCGCGCGATCTGCCTGAGCCTGGAGATGCCGTTTTTCAGTCTGCGAGCTCTCTTCCGGTGAGTTTTCTGTAGGCTTCCAGGTATTTGGCGCTGGTCCTGTCTGCCACATCTGCGGGCAATTCCGGCGCCGGTGCCTGCTTGTTCCAACCCGAGGATTCCAGCCAATCGCGTACATACTGCTTGTCGAAGCTGGGCGGATTGCTGCCGGGCGCGTACTGATCGGCAGGCCAGAAGCGCGAGGAATCCGGCGTCAGCACTTCATCAATCAGGTACAGGTTGCCTGCATCATCCAGGCCGAATTCGAATTTGGTATCGGCGATGATGATGCCGCGCGTCAGCGCATATTCAGCCGCTTCCTTATATAGCTGTACGCTCGCCTGCGCCACTTTCCCGGCCAGCTCAGCGCCCATGAGATTTGCTGCCTGCTGCAACGTGATGTTCTCGTCGTGCGCGCCCAGCTCAGCCTTGGTGGAGGGCGTGAAAATCGGCTCCGGCAACTTCGATGCCTCCTGCAACCCTGTCGGCAGTTCAATGCGGCAGACAGTACCGCGTGTCTTGTATTCCTTCCAGCCGGAACCCGACAGATAACCTCGCACGATGGCTTCGACCGGCAGCGGCTTGAGCTTTTTGGTCACGATGGCACGGCGATGCAACTGAGCCTTCTCACCCGGGTCGCTGACCACACTTTGCGGATCAATGCCGGTCAGGTGATTGGGGATGATGTGGCCCAGCTTTTCGAACCAGAAATTGGCGATCTGCGTCAATACCGCGCCCTTGTGCGGAATCGGCGTAGGCAGCACGACATCGAAGGCTGACAGGCGATCCGTTGTTACCAGCAGCAGGCGGTCTCCCAGATCATAGATATCGCGTACCTTGCCCTGATTGATCAGCGGCAAGCTTTTGATATTGCTTTTCAGTAGTGGTGCGCTCAACGTTCAGTCATCCCCATCGATGTTCGGATCCCACTCTACACGGCCGCCACGCGCTCTTGCCTGTTCATAAATCATGGCGTGACGCATGCGCAAATCATCGGGTAGGTTTCGCGGTTCATTGTCGTACTGCGCCCAGGCAGCAGCGACCTTGTTTGATAATGCCTCCATGCGGGAGGAATTCCACCCTTCGCAGGGTTCGGAAGACGGTATTATCTCAAAAACCCAGGCATCCATGACGATTCTGCCATGCGACGTAAGCCCCCCGGCCTCGTCGTTGTATATTCCGCAATAGGTCTGGATGGACATTTTTATCCTTTTGTAGTGTCTCGGCGCAACCTCGCATCATAACATTTCTCGGCCCCCGCCTTCCCAGTGTTACCCAGCTACCAGAACGTTTCCGCAGTTCCGGCTAGTCTGAGCCAGGATGAATCTGGGCAGCAATATGACTTTTCGCAGCTACCAAAACAGGCATCACGATTCCGGCGTGGCCGCTTACGAGATTGGCGACGATTACATCACGGTCGAGTTCGTCGGCGGACCGCTATACATGTATACCCATAAGATTCCTGGCGCGGGTCATGTTGAGCATATGAAAAAACTGGCGGCACAAGGCCGGGGCTTAAGTACTTATATCAGCCGTGAGGTCAAGGACAGATATGCGGAACGGCTGCGCTGACTCAGCAACCGACTGTGGATAGCCGCACGTGCAAAACGATGAAATCCTTACGGCTCAGCCTTGCCGACAAGACGAGCCTGGGTGGCTAACGACTGCTCCTGACGATAGCGGCCAGTTCGCCCTTGCGGTAGCGGTCAGCCATATTATCGGTGGAAATGGGCTTGATCCTGCTGGCCTGCCCTGCCGAACCGAAGGCCTCGTAGCGCGCTTTGCAGATAGCCTGCATGCCTTTCGTCGCCTCCAGCAGGAATTTGCGAGGGTCGAGCTCTGACGCATTGCCCGGATTGGAAAGAAAGCGGCGCACGGCGCCCGTGAATGCCATGCGCAGATCGGTATCGATATTAACCTTGCGCACACCATGCTTGATGCCCTGCACGATTTCCTCGACCGGCACCCCATATGTTTCCGGAATATTACCGCCATACTCATTGATGATCCTGAGCCATTCCTGCGGCACCGAAGATGAGCCGTGCATGACCAGATGCGTATTCGGGATGCGCGCATGGATGTCCCTGACCCGATCAATCGCCAGGATTTCGCCGGTGGGCGGGCGCGTGAACTTGTAGGCGCCGTGCGAGGTGCCGATGGCAATGGCCAGCGCATCTACCCCGGTTTTTTGCACGAAATCGGCAGCCTCTTCGGGGTCTGTCAGCATTTGCGAATACTCGAGCTTGCCCTCGGCACCATGACCGTCTTCTTCACCGGCTATGCCTTTTTCCAGCGAACCCAGCACGCCAAGCTCGCCTTCTACCGAGACGCCGATGGCGTGGGCAATGTCCACCACCTGACGCGTGACTTCCACGTTGTAATCGAAATCCGAAGGCGTCCTGGCGTCTTCACGCAACGAACCATCCATCATGACGCTGGTAAAACCTGAGCGCATGGCCTGGATGCAGACAGCCGGCGAAGCCCCGTGATCCTGGTGCAGCACAACCGGAATATGGGGATAGGCCTCAAGCGCTGCCGCTACCAGATGTCGCAGGAATGGTTCGCCTGCGTATTTTCGCGCGCCGACCGAAGCCTGCATGATGACCGGACTATCGCATTCATCCGCCGCCTGCATGATGGACTGCACCTGCTCCAGGTTGCTGATGTTGAAGGCGGGAAGTCCATAGCCGTGTTCAGCGGCGTGGTCGAGGACTTGCCTCAGGGATACAAGTGCCATGCTTACTCCTGGTTTTCCTTGAGCTTCTGAAATCCGATGTCGTCGGTTGCTTTCTGGCAGCTTTCGCCTATGCGAATGATCTTGAGCGTATTGGTGCGGCCTGCCGTCGTGATCGGCTCGCCGAACGTAAGCAACACGAGATCGCTCTTTTGCACCACGCCATTATCCAGCAGTACCTGTTCCATTTCCTGCAGGATATCGTCGCGGGTCTTGTCCGCCTGGTCCACGGGATACGGGTAAACGCCGCGATACAGCGTCAGTTTGCGCCGCGCTGTTTTCTCTGGGGACAAGGCATAGATCGGCACCATGGTATGCGCACGCGACAGCCATTGCGCGGAGGCGCCAGACTGGGTCAAGGCCGCTATCGCCTTGATGCCGAAACGCCGGGCGGTAAAGATGGCCGCCATGGCAATCGCCTCATCCGTGCGCTCGAAATGTTCGTCGAAGCGCTGGTCTATGCGCTGCGCATAGTATTCCGTCTCCGCCTGCAGGCATACGCGATGCATGGCCGAAACAGCTTCCAGCGGATAGCGGCCGACGGCACTTTCGGCCGACAGCATGATGGCATCGGTACCGTCGAGCACGGCATTGGCGACATCCGAGACTTCTGCGCGTGTAGGGATGGGATTGGAAATCATGGATTCCATCATCTGCGTCGCCGTGATGACGACCTTGTTGCGGTCACGTGCCATGCGGATCATGCGCTTCTGCAAGCCGGGCACGGCGGCATCCCCTACTTCCACGCCCAGATCGCCACGCGCCACCATGATGGCATCACTGGCGTCGATGATTTCTTCCAGTACGGCAATGGCTTCAGCCCGCTCGATCTTGGCCACGATGCTCGCAGTGCCGCCGGCCGCCTTGATGAGTTCGCGCGCTTCGTAGATATCGGTCGCCGAGCGCGGGAAGGAAACAGCAATGAAGTCGGCTTCCAGCGCAACTGCAGTCTTGATGTCCTGCTTGTCCTTGTCGGTCAGCGCGGCTGCGGAAAGCCCGCCGCCCTGACGGTTGATGCCCTTGTTATTGGAGAGCGTACCGCCCAGCTCGACCACACAATGAATTTCATTGCCCTCCACCGACTCCACCGACATTACGATACGGCCGTCGTCCAGCAGCAGCACCGTGCCAACGCTCACTTCCTGCGGCAGCTGTTTGTAATCGAGGCCCACACGCTGCTGATCGCCCAGCTTGCAGTCGCTACCCAGGATGAATTTGTCGCCGTGCGCCAGTTCGATACTGCCGTTTTCGAATTTGCCGATACGGATTTTGGGGCCCTGCAGATCGCAGAGCACACCGATAGGACGCCCCAGTCTGGCTGCAATGGATCGTACTAGCTCGACGCGCTGGATATGCTCTGCCGCTGTGCCGTGTGAAAAATTGAGGCGCACCACATCCACACCGGCCGTCATCATGCGCTCCAGCATCTTCTCGCTGCTTGATGCAGGGCCCAGTGTGGCAACAATCTTGGTTTTGCGTATGGTCAATTGCATTCCCTGAAAAATAAAGGGGAGTCTACTTGTCAGCAGAAGCTCCCCATGATGCCTGCAGGTCGAGCCTGCCCTATTGTTCTAGTGTTGCTGCAGTGTGTTCTGTTCGTTATGCCGTGTTGGCGCGCTGCTCCAGGATTTCTACCGCCGGCAGTTTCTTGCCTTCGAGGAATTCGAGGAAAGCGCCGCCTGCCGTGGAGATATAAGAGATTTTGTCGTAAATATTGTACTTCTGGATAGCGGCAATCGTATCGCCGCCGCCTGCCAGCGTGAATGCCTTGGTATTGGCGATGGCCTGGGCGATGGTTTTGGTACCCTCGCCGAACTGATCGAACTCGAACACGCCTACCGGGCCGTTCCACACCACAGTCCCTGCCTGCATAATGATGTCGGCGAGCTCCTGTGCGGATTTGGGGCCGATATCGAAAATCATGTCGTCAGGCGCGACGGCATCGGCATCCTTGAGTACGGCCGGTTCGTTCGCATCGAACTGCTTGCCGACCACCACGTCCACGGCAACCGGTACAGCTGCGCCGCGCTTCGCCATGTTCTTCATGAGATCGCATGCGCATGGCACCAGGTCCTCTTCGCACAGGGATTTACCGACTTCCTTACCCGTGGCCTTGAGGAAGGTGTTGGCGATGCCGCCGCCTACTACCAATTGATCCACCTTTTCCGCCAGGCTTTCGAGCACAGTCAGCTTGGTTGATACCTTGGAGCCGCCGACAATCGCCACCATGGGACGGGCAGGATTACACAATGCCTGGCCCAGTGCATCCAGCTCCCCTACCAGCAGCTTGCCTGCTGCGGCAACCGGGGCGAACCTGGCGACGCCATAGGTGGAGGCCTCAGCCCGGTGGGCAGTGCCGAAAGCATCCATGACAAAGATGTCGCACAGCTTCGCGTATTTCTGCGCGGTGTCGTCCAGATTCTTTTTCTCGCCCTTGTTGAAGCGACAGTTTTCCAGCAGCACCAGCTCGCCCTCGGCAACCTCAAAGCCGCCGTCTACCCAATCCTTGATCAGTCGAACCGGTTTACCGAGTTTTTGCGAGAGCAGTTCGGCAACGGGTTTAAGAGAATTTTCCTCGGAATAGACGCCTTCCTCGGGCCGCCCGAGATGCGAAGTCACCATGACACGTGCGCCGGCATCCAGCGCATGCTGAATGGTATCCATGGAAGCGCAGATACGGGCGTCGGAAGTGACTTTGCCGTCCTGCACTGGAACATTGAGATCAGACCGGATCAGGACGCGTTTGCCCTTGAGCTCCAGATCGGTCATTTTGATGACTGACATAACAATTCCGTTGAGTTCTGATTGAAATCCGGTGATGTTACTGACACTCAGCCATATGGTCGGTTAGCTAGCATCCATAAGAGCCACAGCCGCATCCAACATCCGGCAGCTGAAACCCCATTCGTTGTCGTACCAGGCGCACACCTTGACCAGCAGACCATCCTTGCTGACCTTGGTCAGCGTCGCGTCGTATGTGGAAGACACGGCGGTGTGGTTGAAATCCACCGAGACCAGCGGTTCGTCGTTGTAGGCCAGGATACCTTTGAGCGGGCCGTTAGCCGCCGCATCGCGCATGATGTTGTCGATCTCTTCCTTGCTGGTCGGGCGCGACATGTTCAGCGTCACATCCACCATGGAGACATTGATTGTCGGAATACGCACGGAGAAACCATCCAGCTTGCCGTTCAGATCAGGAATGACCAGGCCGATGGAGCTGGCGGCGCCGGTCTTGGTCGGAATCATGGACATGGTGGCAGCACGGGCGCGACGCATATCCCTGTGGTGTACGTCGGTCAGACCCTGATCGTTGGTGTAGGAATGGATCGTGGTCATGAGGCCATTCACAATGCCGATCTTGTCATGCAGCGGCTTGATGAGCGGGGCCAGGCCATTGGTGGTGCAGGATGCATTTGAAACGATGGTGTCGCTGGCCTTGAGCATATCGTGGTTGACACCATAGACCACGGTGGCATCCACATCCTTGGCACCCGGTGCGGAAATCAGCACCTTACGCGCGCCCTGTTCGATATGCACCCAGGCTTTTTCCTTGGAGGTAAAAGCGCCGGTGCACTCGAGCACAACGTCCACACCGATATCCTTCCACGGTAATTCGGCAGGATTACGCGTGCCGAACACACGAATCCTGTCACCGTTGACAACCATGTAATCACCATCGACCTCGACCTTAGCGTTGAATCTGCCGTGCACGGTATCGTACTTGGTCAGATGGGCGTTCATGTCCGTCTCGCCTACGCCATTGATCGCCACAATCTCGACATCCTTGCGACCCTGCTCATACACCGCGCGCAGTACATTGCGTCCGATACGACCGTAGCCATTGATTGCTACACGGATTGCCATTCAGTTTCTCCTCGAAAGCTACAAAACAAAACACCCCTTTGCAGGGGTGCCTTGTTACTTGGTGTTTTAATTACAGTACAGACTTGGCGACCTTCACCACATTCTCGACCGTGAAGCCGAAGTGCTTGAAGAGCACGCCGCCAGGTGCGGATTCGCCGAAGGTATCGATACCAACGACAGCACCGTCCAAGCCTACATACTTGCGCCAGAAATCGGTCACGCCGGCTTCAATGGCCACACGCTTCACACCCGGGATCAGCACGCTGTCCTTGTAGGCCTGATCCTGACGGTCAAACACATTGGTGGAAGGCATGGAAACCACACGGGTCTTGGTGCCAGCGGCATTGAGTTCCGCCGCTGCCTTGATGGCCAGGTCTAGTTCGGAACCGGTACCGATCAGGATCAGGTCAGGCGTGGTACCGACACAGGAGAACACATAACCGCCCTTGCGGATCAGGTCAAAGTGCGCTTCGTCGTGCTTGATGCCGGGCACATTCTGACGGCTCAGCACAAGGCTGGTCGGGCCATCATTGCGCTCAACCGCAGCTGCCCATGCGATCGTTGTTTCGGTCGCATCGCCTGGACGCCATACATCCATACGCGGAATGTAGCGCAGGCCGGACGTCGTTTCGATAGGCTGGTGGGTCGGGCCGTCTTCGCCCTGGCCGATGGAGTCGTGGGTCAATACATACACAACGCGCAGCTTCATCAGTGCCGACATCCGCATGCCGTTACGCATGTAGTCGGAGAACTGGTGGAAAGTACCGCCGAAAGGCAGGATACCGCCATGCAGTGCCATGCCGTTCATGATGGCAGCCATGCCGAATTCACGCACGCCATAGGAGATGTAGTTGCCTGGCTCCTTGCCGCTCACATGCCTGAAGCCGGAGTAGCTGGTCAGGTTGGAGCCGGTCAGGTCAGCGGAACCGCCGACGAATTCTGGCAATGACGGTGCGAAAGCGGCGATGGCATTTTGCGAAGCCTTGCGGGTTGCAACGCCTTCTGCCTTTTCGTTGGTAGCCTTAACGACTGCATCAACGGTTTGCTTCCAGTTCGCAGGCAGTTCATTGTTCATGCGGCGCTTGAATTCAGCTGCTTCTGCCGGGAAAGCCTTGGCATAGGCATCGAACTTGGCGTTCCATTCAGCTTCAGCCTTGGCACCGCGCTCGACGGAATTCCAGCCTTCGTAGATTTCCTGTGGAACGAGGAATGGCTCATGCGGCCAACCGATGTTTTCGCGGGTGGCGGCAACTTCATCCAGACCCAGGGCGGAACCGTGGCAATCGTGGGAACCGCACTTGTTGGGAGAACCCTTGCCGATGATGGTCTTGCAACAGATCAGGGATGGCTTGTCGGTGACTTTCTTCGCAGCTTGAATCGCGGCGTCGATGGCATCTACATCATGACCGTCGACAGATTGCACGTGCCAGCCGTAAGCTTCGAAGCGCTTGGCGGTGTCATCCGTGTACCAGCCTTCGATATGGCCGTCGATGGAGATGCCGTTGTCATCCCAGAACGCGACCAGCTTGCCCAGACCCCAGGTACCGGCCAGTGCGCAAGCTTCATGTGATACGCCTTCCATCATGCAGCCGTCACCCAGGAAACAGTAGGTGTGGTGGTCTACGATGTCGTGGCCGGGCTTGTTGAACTGGTCGGCCAGCAGCTTTTCTGCCATGGCGAAACCGACAGCATTGCTGATGCCCTGGCCCAGCGGGCCGGTGGTGGTTTCAACGCCTGGAGCGTAGTGATATTCAGGGTGGCCTGCGCACTTGGAATGCAGCTGGCGGAAGGACTTGATGTCGTCGATGGAAACATCGTAGCCGGTCAGGTGCAGCAGGGAATAAATCAGCATGGAGCCGTGACCATTGGAAAGGATAAAGCGGTCACGATTGGCCCAGTTGGGGTTCTTGGGGTTGTGGCTCAGGTTGTGGTTCCACAGTACTTCTGCGATTTCTGCCATGCCCATGGGCGCGCCTGGGTGGCCGGAGTTGGCCTGCTGAACCGCATCCATTGACAGTGCACGGATGGCATTAGCCAAATCTACACGAGTTGCCATTACGATCTCCCTACAGTTAGCGAGAAAAAGGGCTATCACCGCGTATGAGAATGCGGCTCATGCCTTCCCTCAAATTCTTGGAATCCCCCTTAATTACAGGATTGCAGCGCCAAATTCTCAGGCTGCATTTACTAAGAGGTGAAGTGCCGAATTATTGCCCAGATAGCAATTTTGGGCAATACCAATCCATGCGTGTTTCAGCTGTTCTGCGCCACCCACAGGCTCCATTCGCGGAACAGTTCCGCATTGCCGGCAGCGATGACCGACTTGTGCCAGATATCGCCTGTCCAGAAGTCTTCGTTGTCCAGCGTGCGCATGTAACCGCCGGCCTCTTCGAGGATCAAACAGGCGGCCGCGTAATCCCAGAGCTTTTGCCCGCCGTGCAGGTAGACCTCGAAGCGGCCTGCTGCCAGATAACACCAGTCGAGCGAAGCGGCGCCGTAGTTACGCTGCGCCTGGAATGGCGGATCGCCCGCCAGCGCCAATGCCAGCTGGCGCGGCAGCCGCTTGAAATCAACCTCGGCAATGGCCTCCCGTAGATGAATGGTCTCATTACCGGTGATCCTGGTGACCGGCAACTGCATGCGGCCCGCCGCATTGACCAGATAGGCGCCATTGCCCTTCTGGGCGTAAAACAGCTCATTCAATGCCGGGGCATAAACCACACCCAAGACCGGCCGGCCTTGTTCCATGTAGGCGATGCACACTGAAAACTGGGGCAGGCCGGCAATGAAATTTGAAGTGCCGTCGATCGGATCCACGCACCACACGCCCGCATTGCCCTTATCCCAGTTCTGCTGCTGCTCGCGCGCGGTCATCTCTTCGCCCACCATTGGGCAGTCTCGAATGGCCTTAAGCCCGACATCCAGCGCCGCCTGCGCAGCAAGATCGGCTTCGGTCAACGCGGTGCCGTCGTGCTTGTTCTGGCGGGCTACCTTCAGGTAATGCGGCATGACAACGTTGTCGCCGACGCCGCGCGCCAGCTCAATGACCTTGTCCAGCATGCCGGTTGTCTCGTGCTGAGCCTGCATCTCAGGCAGCTTCCTTCCATTTGAGCGAACAGCCGATGCTGGCCACCTGATCGCGCGGCCCCTGCCCGGTTTCCGCAATTTGCTCCATTGCATGGAACAGGTCGCGCGTGCTGGTTGGTGCAGGATTGCGGCCTGCTTGATCGAAGCGTCCGCGATACTGCAGCTCAAGGTCGGCATTGAAACCAAAGAAATCCGGTGTGCACACTGCGTCATATGCCCGCGCTACTTCCTGCGTTTCATCCAGCACGTAAGGGAAAGGAAAGTCGAATTCCGCTGCCACCTCCTTCATGCGCTCGAAGTTGTCGTCCGGGTAATTCACGATGTCATTCGACTGGATCGCAATGGCATTGATACCCAGTGGCTTCAGTTCGCGCAGGTCCTGCACCAGACGCTCGCGGATGGCCTGCACATACGGGCAATGGTTGCAGATGAACATCACCAGCAGGCCTTTGGGGCCAGTGGCATCCTTCAGCGTCCAGCTCCTGCCGTCGACGCCGGGCAGGCTGAAATCGGATGCCTTCCAGCCAAAGTCGCATACCGGGGGGCTGATACTTGCCATTTCACATACTCCTTCATTTAGAATCTGGACTCGCAAATCGATGCCGGATTTTCCCGTCACTTTCCAGCCATGTCCATCCCGCGTTTTTACTGCCCGACCATACTCGCTCCAGGTGCCCTTGTCAGCCTGCCAGCCAACGCTGCGGTTCATGCAAGCAAATCGCTGAGGTTGAAGGCCGGCGACATCGCCATCCTGTTCAACGGTGACGGCCATGACTACACATGTGAATTCGTGAGCATTCAAAAAAACAATGTCACTGCGAAGATCCGATCCGTCAGCAGGAACAACACCGAATCCCCGTTGAGGATTACCCTGGCGCAGGCCATTTCGTCCGGCGACCGCATGGATTTCACGCTGCAGAAGGCCGTTGAACTCGGGGTCTCAGCCATACAGCCGATCGCCAGTCAGCGCAGCGTCGTCAAGCTCAGCGGCGAGCGCATGGAAAAACGCCGCGAGCATTGGCAGAACGTGGTGATTTCCGCATGTGAACAATCGGGGCGCGCCTTAGTGCCGCAGGTGGCAGCGCCGCTATCCCTGCCTGCCTGGCTCGCCACCCAGCCCGCCTTTACCATGAAGCTCACCATGTCGCCATTGGCCAACGAAACCTTGCAGGGTCTGCCGTCGCCCACGGGTGAAGTCTTCCTGCTCATAGGCTCTGAGGGCGGCCTAACAGAAGATGAAATCAGCATGGCATCTAATAGCGGCTTCAGGCCTGTCAAACTGGGCCGCCGCATTTTGCGCACAGAAACCGCACCGCTGGCTGCCATCGCAGCGATGCAAATGTTATGGGGCGATTTCAGAGAATAATTGCGTAAATAGACTTTTTATATAAGAATATGCGTATTACGCATATTTGGAATCATGATGCTCGGCCAAGCCATCCGGAAAAGACGCAAACTGCTTAACCTGACCCTGCAGGAACTGGCCAAACGCGTCGGTGCGGACAGCGGCAATCTGTCACGCATCGAGCGCGGCACGCAAGGGGTATCGGAAGCCATGTTGCGCAGGTTATGCACGGCCCTCGACTGCACACCGGCCTTTCTTTATTCGCATGCTGAGACCACCACAACTGCATCCACACAAACCGCGCCTAACCTGAATCTGCTACAGCCGCGGGAGTTCGTGCGCTGGTTTCGTTCTGCCGCACCCTACATCCACGCGTTCGGCGGCAAAACGTTCGTCATCGCTTTCGGCGGCGAAGTGGTGGACGACAGCCAATTCGTTGCGCTCTCGCACGACCTGAACCTGCTCGCCAGCCTGGAAGTGCGGTTGGTATTGGTGCATGGCGCGCGGCCGCAGATTGAATCGCGCCTCAAGCGGGCCAGGATAGAAACGCGGCTGGTCGCCGGCATGCGCGTCACCTCGGATGACGCCATGGAAGCCGCCAAGGAAGCCAATGGCGCAGTACGTGTGGAGATCGAGGCGCTACTCTCCATGGGCCTCGTCAATTCGCCCATGGCCGGCTCCGACATCCGCGTGGCCAGCGGCAACTTCGTTACGGCGAAGCCAGTCGGCGTGCTCGAAGGCGTCGATCTGCAGCACACGGGAGAAGTGCGCAAGGTAGATGCCGTCGGCATCCAGAAGCGGCTCGATGACGGCGAACTGGTACTGCTGTCACCGCTGGGCTTCTCACCCACCGGGGAGATTTTCAATCTGGCACTGGAAGATGTGGCGGTCAGTGCGGCAATCGCACTCGATGCTGACAAGCTCATATTCCTCATGGATTCTGTGGGCGTGCGCAATGTGCGTGGCGAACTGCTGCGTGAAATGACAGTGGAAAAAGCCCGGAATTTACTGCGTCAAGCGCAGAATACCAATGCCGTCGGTCTTTCCGAGGATGAAAGCTATTACCTGCCGGCCGCCATCCGCGCTTGTGAACACGGCGTGGCGCGCACGCACCTGATCAGCCGGCATATTGATGGTGCCATCGTGCAAGAGTTGTTCACGCACGACGGCATCGGCACCATGATCACGGAAGAGCCGTTGGAAGCCATGCGCGAAGCCGAGATCGGCGATGTCGGCGGCATCCTGCAGATCATAGAACCGCTGGAAGCGGAAGGCGTACTGGTTCGGCGCGGTCGTGAACGGCTGGAGATGGAAATCAACCACTTCTTCGTCATGGAACACGACGGGCTCATCATCGGCTGCGCGGCGCTTTACCCGTTCCCGGACGAAGGCAAGGCGGAACTCGCGTGCCTGGCTGTCAATCCGGTTTTCCGCGGCGGCGGCCGGGGCGATCGGCTGCTGCACTACATCGAGGAACAAGCCAGCCTGCGCGGCATTCACACCTTGTTCGTACTGACGACGCGCACCGAACACTGGTTCATAGAACGCGGCTTCACCGAAACCGACGTGGAGGCGTTGCCTGCGGTCAAGCAGCAGCTTTATAACTATCAGCGGCGGTCGAAGGTCTTCCAGAAAGTGTTGAAGAGCGCGGTCGGCATCGCCTAGTATTCTTTTAGTCGCCACCAGCTCTTGAAATTTTTCAGCCCTCCCTCATCTTGGGTAGTAAGGAAATTCCCCTACCCATTTTGAAGGAGATGAATATGGCTAATATGACCCGATTTGATCCGTTCAGTGTGAGTGCATTCGATCCGCTTGAGGATGTCCTGAATGGCTTTTTCCGTCCAGTAAGCCTGACACGTGAAAACAGTCAGACGCAGATCAGGATAGACGTGCGCGAGAACGCCAACAGCTACATCGTGCATGCCGAGATTCCTGGCGTGAACAAGGAAGACATTCACGTCACCATCGACGGCAGCCAGGTTTCGCTGAGTGCCGAAACCCGACGCGAGAATGAAACCAGGGAAGGCGAGCGAGCACTGCGTTCCGAACGCTATTACGGCAAGCTGTCACGCACTTTCGTGCTGGAAAATGAAATCGATGAGAGCCAGGCCGAAGCACATTACAAGAATGGTGTGCTTGAGCTGGTATTGCCCAAGAAGGCGCAGACCTCGGCGAAGAAACTCACCATCAATTAGTCTCCACCTTTTTTACTGACATCCCCTCTCAGCGGCCGCAAGGCCGCTTTTTTTGCCTGCCAATCAGAACAGGCCCGTCACCCGCCCCTGCTCATCAATATCGATTCGTGTTGCGCACGGCACCTTGGGCAGCCCGGGCATGGTCATGATGTCGTCGCAGATCATCACAATGAATTCGGCACCAGCGCTGAGCCGCACGGCGCGGATGATGATGATGTGTCCCTTGGGCGCGCCACGGACGGATGCATCGGTAGAAAACGACGACTGCGTCTTGGCGACACAAATGGGGAAATGCCCATAACCTGCGGCCTGTAAGCGATCGATCTGCACACGCACATGGCGCGGGGCGCTGATGTCTGCCGCGCCGTAAATCCGCGTCGCCACCTTGCGCATCTTTTCCCACAGCGGATCGGCGTCCTCGTAAACATAGCGCATGCCGCTGTCGTCTGATTCGGCGAACCGCACGACTTCGCGCGCCAGGGCTTCGGCCCCTGCACTGCCTTTTGCCCAATGTTCGCCCAGCACGACAGGGATATTCCGGGCAGCCATGCGCTGTCGCACTATTTCGAACTCGACCTCGGTGTCATGAATGAAGCGATTGATGCAGACCACACAAGGCAAGCCGTAATGCTGCGTGATGTTCTCGACGTGTTTTTCCAGGTTGACCATGCCGGCTTCCAGCGCAGGCAGGTTTTCCTGCGACAGGGCGTCAAGCTCAACACCTCCGTGATACTTGAGTGCACGTATGGTTGCGACCAGCACGCAGACGGATGGCCGGATACCGGATTTGCGGCATTTGATATCGATGAATTTCTCGGCACCCAGGTCAGCGCCGAAACCGGCTTCGGTCACGACATAGTCGGCCAGCTTGAGCGCCAGCTGGGCGGCGATGACCGAATTGCAACCATGCGCGATATTGGCGAACGGGCCGCCGTGGATAAAGGCCGGGGTATTCTCCAGCGTCTGCACCAGGTTGGGCTTGATGGCATCCTTGAGTAGCACGGTCATGGCGCCGTGCGCCTGTAATTGACACGCCTGGATCGGTTTACCGTCGAAGCTGTAGCCGATGACGATATTGCCAAGTCGCTCCTTGAGATCGCGCAGTGATTTCGCCAGGCACAGAATTGCCATGACTTCAGAAGCGACCACAATATCGAAGCCATCTTCGCGCGTCTGGCCATTGACGCGCCCGCCTAGGCCGACCACGATTTGCCGCAGTGCGCGGTCGTTCATATCCATGACCCGCTTCCAGGCCACCTGGCGCGGATCAATGCCCAGTTCATTGCCTTGGTGGATGTGGTTGTCGATGAGCGCGGAAAGCAGATTGTGCGCCAGCGCAATGGCGGCGAAATCGCCGGTAAAGTGCAGGTTGATGTCTTCCATCGGCACCACCTGCGCATAACCGCCGCCAGCAGCGCCGCCTTTCATGCCGAACACCGGCCCCATGGAAGGCTCACGCAGACAGATGATGGCTTTTTTGCCGAGGACATTCAGCGCGTCCCCCAGGCCTACGGTGGTAGTGGTCTTGCCCTCACCAGCCGGCGTGGGGCTGATGGCGGTGACCAGGATCAGCTTGCCATCGGGCCTGTCGTATAGCTGCCGATTGGCTTCGAAATTAATTTTGGCCTTGTAGTGGCCGTAACTTTCTATGGAGTCTTCTGCGAGGCCGAGATCATGTGCAATCTCGACAACCTTTTTCATGCGGGCTTGCTGAGCGATGGCGATGTCGCTGGGCATGGCGTCTCCCTGAGGCATGGATGGAGCAGTCAGCCGATTCTCGCATGGCTGAGCTGCAGGATAAATCGGCTATCGCACATCATGCACTGGCAGTTTTCTGCCGTACAAGATTGAAAACTTCAGACTCCAGGCGTGCAGCTTCATTCAAGGCCTTGCCGGCTTCATTGATGCAGGCTTTGCAGAAAATCTCGTCTTCGATCACGGCGCAATTGGTGAACACATTCAGCGCGGCACCACGTACCGCGGCATGCCCCGCAATCGCTGCGACACCGGCATCCGCTGCAGCATTGATATTGCCGATTTCCACTGCGCGGCGCGCCAGCGGGATGATCTGCAGCGCGAGCCGGATACATATCAATGGAATTTCGGTCGCTTCCTTGTAAGCCGTCTGGATATCGATGTTTCGCGTTGCCTCATTCTTTCCTTTTATCGGCGCCGCATAAGCGGACATGACCTTGTTGTAGGCCTTGATATCCTGTTGCATGGCCTCCGTGAGTTGTTCGCGCAGGGCTTCGGATTGCTCCAGCAGTACCGACATTTCTTCATGATCGGCTGCGTATTTGTCCTTGCTTACCGTGAGTCTCGCCATCATGCTGACCAGCGCCGCGCCCATGGCGCCGATCAATGCAGCCGCACTGCCGCCGCCCGGTGTCGGCTGCGCCGCCGCCAGCAGGTCGAGAAACTGTTCAACAGGTAGTTTTTTCATTCGCCCATCCCTAATACAAGCACCAGCCGCAACAGACTCACACGATTATAAACAGCATTCCGCAATGGCAGATTACAAGTAAAATATCGCCATATTTACCTTGCCGAGAGCAGCGATGTCCACCGAACCCACCCCGGAACATAAAGCCCATACACTGGCGGAAGCCTTGCCGTACATCAAGCGGTTTTTCGACAAAACCATCGTCATCAAATACGGTGGCAATGCCATGAGCGATGCCGACCTGCGGGAATGCTTTGCCAGCGATGTCGTGCTGCTCAAGCTGGTCGGCATGAATCCGGTCGTGGTGCACGGCGGCGGGCCGCAAATCAACGAGTTGCTGGACAAGCTCGGCAAGAAAGGTGAATTCATCCAAGGCATGCGGGTGACGGATGCCGAGACCATGGACATCGTCGAGATGGTGTTAGGCGGCCAGATCAACAAGGAAATCGTGCACATGATCAACCGTCACGGCGGTAAAGCGGTAGGCCTGACCGGCCAGGACGGCAATTTCATCCACGCGAAGAAGATGATGGTTCCCAATAAGGACAAACCAGAGGAGATGATAGACATCGGCCAGGTCGGCGAGATCACCGGCATAGATCCGCGTCTCATCAACTTCCTCGACCAGGGTGACTTCATCCCCGTCATTGCGCCGATTGGCGTCGGACCGGATGGCGAAACCTACAACATCAACGCTGATGTCGTCGCCGGCAAGTTGGCCGAAGTGCTGGGTGCGGAAAAACTCGTGCTGCTGACCAATACACCAGGTGTACTCGACAAAGACGGCAACTTGCTGACCGGCCTTACCCCCAAGGACATCGATGCACTGGTGGAAGACGGCACGCTGTCGGGCGGCATGCTGCCTAAGATCAGTTCTGCACTGGATGCGGCGAGAAGCGGCGTGAAATCAGTGCATATCATTGACGGTCGGGTTGAGCATGCGCTACTGCTGGAAGTGCTCACTGACGACGGTGTGGGAACGTTGATTAAGGCTAAATGATTAAGCGCTGATTCTCAGCAAGCAAGCGTGCGAGAAGACAAAGTGTTAGGCGCACGGCGCGCAGAGCCCGAGACAGTACACGTCAGTACGGCGAGGGCATGAGCACCGCGCAACAACACAATTTGTCTTCGCAGCAGCGCTGCAAGGTTTGGATATTTGATCTGGACGACACCTTGCACGATGCTTCCGCCCAGATTTTTCCTCAGCTCAACCGTGCCATGACGGAATACATCATGGACAAACTCAAGCTGGAAGAACCAGAAGCCTTCCGCCTGCGCCAGCACTACTGGCGCATTTACGGCGCCACGCTCAAGGGCCTCATGCGGCACCACGGTGTAGACCCTTATCATTTCCTCGACAAGACCCACCAACTTATGGAATTGCCACAGATGGTCATCAAGACCAAGCGGCTGCGGCACTTCCTGCAGCGGCTGCCCGGGCGCAAGATCATCTTCACCAATGCGCCCATGTCCTATGCTAGACGCGTGCTTGACCTGCTTGGCATTGAGGATCTGTTCGAGGTTGTATTCAGCGTGGAATCCACACGCTTTCATCCCAAGCCCGGCATCCGCGGGTTTAAGCATGTACTGTCGGAAATCGGTGTAAAAGCGAGCGATTGCATCATGGTGGAAGACAACGCGGAAGCGCTGAAAACGGCCAAACGCATGGGCATGAAAACCGTGCTCATATCTAAGGCTCTCGGCAAGCCTTCCTATGTTGATAGGCGCATCAGCAACGTGTTAGCACTTACTCACATTATCGTTTAAACTCTCTTCACGAGACTTTCAACAATAACTGCTCTGGCAAGTTACTCGAAAATAAATCAAGAAAAAGACAAAGGAGTTCTCATGGCTGGCGAACGCAAACAGCAAATCCTCGAAACCCTGGCCAAAATGCTGGAATCCCCAAAGCGGGAAAAGATCACTACCGCATCACTCGCAGCAAAACTGGGCGTATCGGAAGCAGCGCTTTACCGCCACTTCGCCGGCAAAGCACAGATGTTCGAAGGCCTCATCGAATTCATCGAGCAAAGCCTGTTCGGCCTCATCAATAAAATCACCAGCGAAGAGCAGGATGGCCTGGCCCAAGTTCATCGCGTGATCACCGTGCTGCTGATGTTTGCCGAGAAGAATCCCGGCATGACGCGCGTACTGATTGGCGATGCGCTGGTCAATGAGGATGACCGCCTGCAGGTTCGCATCAACCAGCTGTTCGACCGCCTGGAATCAACGCTCAAGCAAAGTCTGCGGATTGCCGAAACGCAAAGCGGGCGTAAGTTGGAACCGGAAGCGAAAGCCAATCTGATTATCAGCTTTGTGATTGGACGCTGGCACCAGTTTGCGAAGAGTGGATTCAAGAGGAAGCCGATGGAGTTTGTAGAGCCGCAGCTATCCATTCTTCGTTAAAAACCCGAAATGATCACTTTAAATACAGACAATGGTCTGGTGAGAATTGAACGGTGGGAAGATATTGAATCTCTGCCAGGATACGTTGACAACTTGAACCCAAGCCAGCATAAACTTAAAACCATTAGAGGCCGTTATCTCTTCAAAGATTACATCAAGTGCGGCCTGTCAAATTGTCACACATCTCATGGCAAAGGTTATATAGCTACAACTACAGATGGGCTAACCACCAACATTGGAAAGGACTGTGGTAAAAAATACTTTGGTGTAGATTTTGAAACGCTATCGAATCAGTTCGATAGAGATGTGACCGCAGCAGAAAACCGCGACCGATTAGGTAGCTTTAGTTTTCAAATAGAAGAGCTAGAAGAAAGAATTAGGCAGCTTAGAGAAGGCAAAAGTGGCGCCAATTGGGTTCATAAAAAATCACAACAACTCTCAAGACCTGGTGGAGATTGCCCTAATGTGATTGTTCATACCATTTCGTCTATGGTCAAAAAAAGAACTAATGTCTTAACAATTTCAAGAGAAGCCACCGAATCCGAATTGGCAACTGCAGAAACTCAAGCTGGACGAAGACTGCAACGTCCTTATTACATTGAGGAGCCGATAGCAGAAATTAATGGTTTCGGAGCCCTGTATCCTGAAAACAATCTAAAAGCACTGCTTATAGATGATCTCGAAGTTCGTTTAAGTGCTTTCAAAGCAAAGAACATCGATAGCTTAGATTTTGACGAGCTTAGAAAATGGGCGAAATGGGTAAACTCCGTAGATAACGTTTTAGAGGTTGCCCAGCAAGCAACTGAATTAGGCAAAAGGCTCTTAACAAAAGAAAATTTGGAGCCCTTAGCAAGGTTTTGCAAAACCCGTGATGATCTTTCCAAGTTTAGCTCGTACCTCAAAAGCTTGTGCTCATAAGTGCCTTCATTGAATACAAAACCGTCGGGTGGTAGCCCGACAGCTAGTGACTATCTCTTAACTGCCTGAAAGAAAGTCACCAAAGAAAACGGCACCCCAATGCCGCTTGTTCCCTGCGTTGCTCGTCAAGCAATGCGGCAAATCAAACTCACCCTGACGGCTTATACACAACATAAGCCGTTGCGGAGTTCGAACAAGTGATTGCCGAGAACTCCTGGCTTGAACTGCGCTACTCCGCGCGACATAAGGGGACCCGAAAACACTTACTCGTCATACCGGCGGAAGCCGGTATCCAGCAAATCAATCCAAAACCTTTGGATTCCAGCTTTCGCTGGAATGACAAATCCTGAAGAAGTTTTCCATCCCCTCTGCCGCGCCTTGCATCGAGCCGGAATCCGGAAATGCGGCGCGCACTGTTCGAAGTCCGCAGTAGCCAGCGTTGTTTGCTGGCTACCAGGCTGAGTTGCGCAAGCCGCCCCGGATGAGGCGCAGAAGCAAAGGAGTTAAGCGGCAGGGGGTGTTTTTTGCTTTGGTTACTTTCCTTTGGACAAGCAAAGGAAAGTAACTTGCTGCCCGGTCAACCACCGGCCACACACATTAGATTGTACGAGAAAGTATCTCGACAGTCGGGCGATTCCGACCTGAGCAATTCGACGCCTCCTTCAGCTCCTTTACCGTACATCATATCCGCTCGCTTAATCACTCTGCCCTAAGTGCCACCCATATTCCTATGCGGCCAAACGACTAGAACCTCTAATCACTAGGCGTATACTTAACTGCATACGGGCGGCAGCACCACATACCAACGCCCGGACAGATGTAGCGGAGGAGAGATATGCTCACCACAGCTTTCGAATGGCCTACACCCCCTTATTTCAGTTTTTCCGGGGGCAACCCGCAGCCGGGACCTGAACCCTGCCTGATCTATTTCCGCGACGGCAAAAAATTGCTGGGCGGACTTGAGCAATTCATTCCAGACGACCCGGAAATCGTGTTTCAGCCCACGCGTACGGAGACGCATGAAACCATCCAGCTTGATGAAGTGAAAAGCATGCGGCTGGTGCATCCGCTGGTCATGACTTCGGAGCCAACTACGCTGGTCGAACGCGCGGACGAGATATTCAATGGCTCGGAAAAGCAGACCTTTTTTGTGGAATTCAACGACAGCGAGGTCATGAAGGGCGAGACCTGTGGTTATGCCCTACTCAGCCACGGCTTGTTCTTCTTCGTGCCGAATGAAGATGGAAAAATCATCCGCTGTTTTGTTCCACATTCAGCCATCAAGAATTACCAGATAGGCCCGCGCATTGGCGAACTGCTGATTGAAGAAAAAATTGCCAGCAAGCGCGACGTCAGCAAGGCACTCAACCGCCAGCGCGAGTTGCAAATACAACGGCTAGGCGATTATCTGCATGAAAATAAGGTCCTTTCCCAGGAGCAGCTATCCAAAGCCATCGCCCACCAGGAGCGCCAGCCCATTCTCAAGCTGGGCGAAGCGCTGATTCAGCTTGATCTGCTGACCGAAGAGCAACTGGAAGAAGCGCTCACCAAACAGAAAGACAATCGCAAGGTCCAGCTCGGCCAGATCCTCATCCAGATGGGCGTGATTGACGCGCAGGCACTCAAGGGTGCGCTGGCCAAGAAACTGGGCATCCCCTTTGTCGGGCTGACCAAATTCAATTTCGATCTTAATGCCATCAAGGCGGTTGATGTGGCACTTGCCCGCAAGCACACGATCATCCCTTTGTGCACCCATGATGACGGACTGGTGGTGGCGTTCGAGGACCCACTGAACATGGCAGGCATGGAAGAACTGCGCTTCGTCACCCAGCGCCGGATCATCCCCGCCATGGCCTCGCGGGAAGACATTCGTGAAGCGCTGAGCAAATACTACAGCGCAGGCCGCGGGGTTGTTTATCTCGATGAGGTGGGAGACAAGCGCGAAAATTATGTTTTCCATCAAAGCTCGGCCGCCAATATGGAGATCGAGGATCTCGCCACCAAGCTTTTTGAAGAAGGCACAACCACCGAACTGACACTCGAGACTGTCCGCGAGTCCGACAATACGCTGGTGCAGTTGGTTAACAAGATGATCCTGGATGCGCACACGGACAATGTTTCCGACATCCACATCGAGACCTATCCCGGCAAAAAAAATACGCGCATCCGATTCCGCAAGGATGGCGCGCTGACGTCTTATCTCGAGATCCCCTACAATTTCCGCAGTGCATTGATCTCGCGCATCAAGATCATGGCGCAACTCGACATCACCGACCATCGCAGGCCGCAGGACGGCAAAATCGATTTTTCCCACTTCGGTCCGGCCAAGATCGAGCTGCGGGTAGCGACGGTACCCACATCCAATAGTCTGGAAGATATCGTGATGCGTATCCTGGCATCGGCCAAGCCGCTTCCGATGACAGACCTGGGCATGCCGGATAACGTCATGACGACGCTACAGCACCTGATGGAACGTCCGCACGGCTTCATCATGGTTTGCGGCCCCACCGGATCGGGCAAGACCACCACACTGCATTCGCTGCTGGGGCAGATCAACAATACCGACCGCAAGATCTGGACAGCTGAAGATCCCATCGAAATCACGCAGGAAGGTTTGCGCCAGGTACAGGTCAACGCCAAGATCGGCTGGACCTTTGCCGGCGCCATGCGCAGCTTTCTGCGTGCCGACCCGGACGTGATCATGGTAGGGGAAATGCGCGACGAGGAAACTGCGAAAACCGGCATCGAAGCTTCATTGACCGGCCATCTGGTGCTCTCGACCCTGCACACCAACAGCGCACCCGAAAGTATCGTGCGCCTGCTGGACATGGGCATGGACCCCTTCAACTTTGCCGATGCCCTGCTCGCCATCCTGGCGCAGCGGTTGGCACGGGCGCTATGCCCGAAATGCAAGACATCGTATAAGCCTTCGCAAGAAGAATTACAGGAATTGGCGCGAGAATATGTGGAAGGCACACCGCTGGATGCGGAAGAAGTGCTCAAGGAGTGGAAAACCACCTACACCAAGAAGGGTGCATTCACGCTGCAGGCGGCTTCAGGGTGTCCGCAATGCAACTACACCGGCTATCGCGGGCGCTTCGGCGTCTATGAGCTGTTGACGGTAACGCCGGAGATCAAGCGCATGATTCAGTTCCGCGCACCGGTCAGTGAACTGCTGCCGGCAGCCATCCAGGCGGGGATGCGGACATTGAAACAGGATGGCATCTGCAAGGTGCTGCAAGGCAAGACGGATATGCTGCAGGTGCGTGCCGTATGTGCCTAGCATTCTTATTCGATTATTGTGCTGAACCAGGCTACTAACCATACGCTGACCTTGCGAGCAGCAGGATTATTGCGCCGACTGCACGCTTATATCTGGCTGCCCTGGGCCGTGCTCGCAGTCTCATTGGGCATCACCTATGTACTGTCCCTTAATGCCCAGAAAAATGCTGAAGCAGAGCTCAGAGCGAACTTCAATTTTCTTGCACATGAAGCCGGCAGCCGCTTAGAAGACCGCATCCGGGACTACGCCCAGGTACTGCGAGGGGTTGAGAGCCTGTACGCATCATCGTTGCATGTAGAGCGTGAGGAATTCCACAACTACACCGGCACGTTGCGATTTCTGCAGTCCTATCCCAGCATTCAAGGTATCGGTTATGCCATGCGGGTCAATGCCGCGGCAAAAAACCGGCATATCCTGAGTATGCGAGCAGCGGACCCCTTTTTTGCTGCATACAACATCCGGCCCGCAGTGCAGCGCGACACGTATGCGCCCATCATCCATCTGGAACCATTCACCGGCGGGAATGCAAAGGAGCTGGGGCTGGATCTTTTCTCCAGCCCGGCACAGGAAGCAGCGCTGATGCGGGCCTGGAACACGGGTGATATCAGCCTTTCTGGCAAAGCCCCAGGCCATGACCTCTTCTACATTTACCAGCCCATTTATGCCAATGGCCTGGCACGCGATACTCCGGCTGCCCGGCGCACCAATCTCGACGGCTGGGTGTTTGTCACATTCAGCCTCAGGCAGATGGTACAAAACGTCCTGCAAGACCGGCTTGATGAGCTCGATATCAAAATCCATGATGGTACACAGGCAAGCCCTGCCGCGCTCATGTATGACAGCGCACCTGGACAATCCAATATGCCGCGCTTCAAGTCGGTACGGCTGCTGGACCTCAACGGCCACACCTGGACCATGGTGACCACATCGCTGCCGGCATTCGAGGCAAAGCTCAACAGATCGCAGGTCAATGCCGTCAACTATATAGGCATCGTTGTCAGTTTGTTGTTTGCGCTGCTGACGGCCCTGCTGTTAGGGCGCATTCGCGCCCTGCACACCATCGAAGAGATGCACAAAGAACTTACGGAAAATGAGGAGCGCTGGAAATATGCGCTGGAAGGCTCAGGGGACGGCGTCTGGGACTGGGATGCGCAGTCCAAGCAGATTCTTTTCTCCAAGAACTGGGCCAGGATGCTGGGCTTTGAGGAAGGCGAAATCGGCATCGGCATGGATGACTGGGTTGCACGCGTGCATCCAGACGACCTGCCGCGCGTTTTTGCCGATGTGCAGGCCCATGTGGACGGCAAGACGCCCGCCTACATCAATGAGCATCGCTGCCTGTGCAAGGACGGCACCTGGAAATGGATACTCGATCGCGGCATGGTCGTAAGCCGGTCGCCGGATGGCAAGCCGTTGCGTATGGTCGGCACGCATACGGATATATCCGATCGCAAGAAAACCGAGGAATCCATGCAGCTGGCATCGCTGGTCTACCAGAACAGCAGCGAAGGCATGACAGTGACCGACGTGGACGGCACCATCCTCAACATCAATCCTGCCTTTACCGAGATCACCGGCTATGCCCTGGAAGATGTGCGTGGAAAGAATCATGAATTCCTCAATTCCGGTCGTCAGGATGAAGCCTTTTATAGAGCGATGTGGCAGGCCATTCAGGCCACTGGGCGCTGGCAGGGCGAAGTCTGGAACAAGCGCAAGAATGGCGAGGAATATGTCGAATGGCTCAGCATCAACACCATCCACAATGAAGACGGCTCACCGCATCGGCGCGTAAGCCTGTTTTCGGACATCACCAAGAAGAAGGAAACCGAAGAGCTGGTGTGGAGGCAGGCCAATTTCGACGCCCTGACCGAGCTGCCCAACCGTCGCATGTTCCTTGACCGGCTGGAACAGGAAATCCGGAAGTCCCATCGCGCCAGTCAGCGCATGGCGCTGATGCTGCTGGATCTCGACCATTTCAAGGAGATCAACGATACGCTGGGCCACGATATCGGCGACAGTCTGCTGCAGGAGGCGGCAAAACGCCTGGTTGGTTGCGTACGTGAAACCGATACGGTGGCGCGCCTGGGCGGTGACGAATTCACGGTCATCCTGGGCTCGCTGCATGACGGCAGCAAAGTGGAGCGCGTTTACCAGACCATACTGCAGCGGCTAGCCGAGCCCTTTCAGCTGGGCAACGAAGTCGCCTATATCTCTGTCAGCATCGGCATCACGTTATATCCGGAAGATGCCACCACGCTTGACGAACTCATGAAAAACGCCGACCAGGCCATGTATGAAGCCAAGAGCCAGGGACGCAACCGCTATCGTTATTTCACGCCATCCATGCAGGAGGCAGCGCAAAACCGCATGCGTATGGTGAACGACCTGCACGGAGCGCTGGTGGATAACCAGTTTCGCGTGCTGTACCAGCCTATTGTCGAGCTCGCTACAGGCAATATTCACAAAGCTGAGGCGCTAATCCGCTGGCAGCATCCGACACGTGGGTTGATCAATCCGGCGGACTTCATCCCGATTGCGGAAGATACCGGGTTGATTATTGAAATTGGCGACTGGATATTCAAGCAGGCGGCCAACCAGGTGAAGCGCTGGCGCGACTTACATCACGAGCTATTCCAGATCAGCGTGAACAAGTCGCCGGTGCAGTTCGTCAATGAAGGCAAGAGCCACGACTCCTGGATTCTTTATCTCGAAAAACTGGGTCTGGCGGGCAACAGTATCGTGGTGGAAATCACGGAACGGCTGCTGCTGGATGCGCGCACCATTATCAACGAAAAGCTGGCTGAATTTCATGAAGCTGGCATGCACGTCTCACTCGATGATTTCGGGACTGGCTATTCCTCGCTCTCCTATCTCAAGCGATTTCATATCGACTACCTCAAGATAGACAAGTCCTTCATTTCCCACCTGGCTTTGAATTCAGTGGACATGGCGCTGTGTGAAGCCATCATCCACATGTCGCACAAGCTCGGCATGAAAGTAATCGCCGAAGGCGTTGAAACGCAGGAGCAGCTGAATCTGCTGGCAGCTGCGGGCTGCGACTATGCGCAGGGTTACCTGTTTGCACCCCCTGTTTCAGCTGCAGAATTCGAAAAGCTGTTGCAGCCTAATCCTTCCTGAACGGCGCCCGTTCCTCCAGCTCGTCGTGGTAGAGGCCTACGCCTTTGGCTTCGCGCTCGACATGGTCGCGTATGGCCATTTCGAATTCAGCATGTGCAATCTTGTGGAATGAGCGTGTGATACGCGGCCGGAAACCGCGTGCCAGTTTGTGCTCGCCCTGGGCCCCGCCTTCAAAATAGTGCAAGCCATGGGCGATGCAAAACTCCTGCAGCTGGTAATAGCAAAGCTCGAAATGCAGACCGGGGACATATTGCATCGACCCCCAGTAGCGGCCGTACAGGGTATTTGCGTCATACAGGTTGAAGGTCGCCGCGACGGGTTTCTGGTCCCGCTCGGCAATCACCAGCAGAATATTTTCCGGCATGCGCTCGCCCAGCAGGTGGAAGAATTCGCGGTTGAGATAGGGTGTGGAGTGATGCTCGTAATAGGTGTTCTGGTAGCAGCGGAAGAAAAAATCCCAATCCTGCGGACGAATTTCACTGCCTTGCAGTATCCTGCATTGAATACCGGCATCTGCAATCTTCCGACGCTCCTGCCGGATCTTCTTGCGCTTGTCGTGTGAAAGCACGCCCAGGAAATCGTCGAAACTCGCGAATCCTTCGTTTTCCCAGCGGAACTGTACGCCGTTACGTTCAAGCCAGCCCGCATTTGCCAGCGCCTGAGATGAAGCATCATCCGGAAACAACACGTGCGCCGAGGACAGTGCATGCTGCTCCAGCTGACGGGCCAGAAGCTGCACCAGCAAGTTCTGCACTTCCGGACGACGGCCCAGCAGACGCGGCCCGGTTACGGGCGTAAACGGGATGGCGACCAGCAGTTTGGGATAATAGTCGATGCCGCACCGCTCAAAGACATCGGCCCACGCCCAGTCGAATACGTATTCGCCATAGGAATGGCCTTTGAGGTACAGGGGCATGGCGCCAACGAGCTGACCCACAGAGCTCGCGATAACAGGATAAGGCTGCCACCCAGTACCCGGTCCTACGCAGCCGGTTTCTTCCAGCGTTGCGAACAGGGCATGGTTCAGCACTGGCGATCCGTCGGTCAGGGCATTCCATGCTTCCGCGTTAATGTTGCGGAAGCTACCCTGGATTTCTATCTCGATATTCATGCACACCATGATGAATGGATTTATTGTCGAGTCTATGCCAAGCCGGGATTTGGTGCAGCCTGTCAGCGAACACTGCAGGGAAAAGTGCGTTCAAGAAATGCATAAAAAAACCGGCGGACGCCGGCTTTGACTATTACTTTCAACCTGAACCTGAGCTCAAGTCTGCTTACAGGGCTTTCTTGCGGGTGGCCGCGGCCACTTCCTTGTCCTTGCCTTTAACCATTTCCACTTCCTGCACCTCGTTCGACGGCTCATCTGTAGAGTGTTGCTGTCTTGCAACCATACGCGCATGCAGGACCGCTAATTCATTGAGGGTCACGACACCATCGCCATTTGTATCCACCTGGTTGAAATGACGTGCGATCTGGGGCATGGTTTCGGTTGCCTCTTCGCGCGAGATCGAGCCGTCGTTGTCTTTGTCGGAGCCAGAGAAGCGTTCGTACAGGCGTTGCCGCATGCCGCGCCGGTGGTTCTCGATGACGATGTGGTTTGAATCGATAGAACGGGAATAGACGTTCAGGTCACGATGCAGTCGCATGCGCTCTTCCAGGCTGATACTGCCCTCAAGCGACGGGATTGGATTCTCCAGCTCAGCCTGCACGCCATCCTGCTCGAGTTCCTGCGTGTTGATGGAACCGGCATAGGCCAGTACCGAGAGGCTCATCAGCGTGGACAGGGCCGCCAATGTACGTATTTCGTGGAGACGGGAAATGATTACCATGTCATGCCATGAAAAAATGGAAAAGAATTTCCTGTTGTTTTCATCTGCAAATCACTTTGCTCCCGAATAGATTTTTTGGCCGGAATATCTGGAAAACCGCATGCCATCCGTTACACTTGCATGAGTTTGTGACAGAAGTCCAGACGCGCATCATGACCCAACAATGTAAATTTAATGTTTCATTCGGGCGTATGATTGTAAAAATTTGTAACAACTCAAGGCTGCCATATTTGCATCATAAGTGCCTGATTGGCAACCCTTAAGTTGAATCTTCTTCAATAGCGTGATTTTGAACCAGGACATGCAAGCAGATTTCAAGAAAATTCTGATGGTAGATGACGATGTTCGTATGCGCGAGCTGCTACAGCGCTACCTTGGCGAACAGGGATTCGAAGTCAAGACCGCATCGGATGCCGGTCAAATGGATGCGTTGCTGGCGCAGGAGCAACCTGACCTGCTCGTGCTGGATCTGATGATGCCCGGCGAAGACGGGCTTGCCATCTGCCGACGGCTGCGCGCGACCGGCAGCGACATGCCCATCATCATGCTCACTGCGCGTGGCGACGAGATAGACCGCATCGTCGGCCTGGAGATGGGCGCCGACGACTATCTGCCCAAGCCCTTCAACCCGCGCGAGCTACTGGCACGTATCAACGCCGTCATGCGCCGGCATGAGCGCACCGCCACCGCCACAGCGGATGAGACCGGCATCGTAAAATTCGGTGAATTCGTATTCGATCCCGCCGCGCGCAGTCTGAGCCGCAATAGCATGGGCATCACCATTACCAGTGGCGAATTTGCACTACTCAAGGTATTTATCGACCACCCGAGGCAGCCGCTGTCGCGCGACCGCCTCATGCAGCTCACGCGTGGCCGTGAACTTGATGTTTTCGACCGCAGCATTGACGTCCAGGTCTCTCGCCTGCGCAAGATCATCGAACCGGATCCCGCACATCCGAAGTATCTGCAGACCATGTGGGGTTTCGGCTATGTATTCATTCCTGACGGAGAAGCCCAGCAAAATTGAGACTGCTGCCACGAACCCTGCTGGCGCGGCTCATGCTGTTGATTGCACTGCTGCTGACCATCGGTCAATTCATTGCACTCAAGCTGTTTGATTACTTCGAACGCGAACCCCGCGCCGCGGCGGCTGCCATGCAGGTCATCACAGTCGTCAATTACACGCGGGCATCTCTGATCGCCGCCCACGAAAATCGCCGCCTCGCATTGTTGTCAGAACTCACGGGCCGTGAAGGCGTACGTGTTTATGCCCTGGACTTGCTGGAAGAAGTCGAGCCGCTGCCGGATGATCCCTTCGTCCAGATCATCGGCAGGATCATCAAGGAGCGGCTGGGCGAGGACACACTGGTCGCCGTGAACCATTTCGGTATTCCGGGATTATGGGTGAGCTTCACTATTGGTCAGGATGACTTCTGGGTCGTCATACCGCGGGTGCAGATAGAACGGCCCTTCCCCTGGCAGTGGCTGGGATGGGGTGCGCTGGTCATCATGCTTTCGCTGGCCGGTGCCTACCTGATCGCGGCCCGCATCAACCGGCCATTGCGGCTGCTGGTGAATGCAGCCGATCGCCTGCGTTATGGCGAATACCCTCAGAAGCTGCCGGAAGACGGCATTGACGAACTGCGCGAGGTCAGCCGCACTTTTAACCAAATGGCGGAAGCGCTGGCGCGGCTGGATACCGAAAGAACCCTATTGCTGGCCGGTATTTCGCATGACCTGCGAACGCCGCTGGCCAGGCTTCGCCTGGCGGTGGAGCTACTGTCCGACGCACAGGCCGGGCATCTGAAAGATGGCATGGTGCAGGACATCACCGACATGGACAACATCATTAACCAGTTCCTGGATTTTGTGCGCGGTATCGAGGGCGAGGCGACCAGGCTGACGGATCTTAATGAACTGGTGAAGTCCATTGCAGAACGCCACATGCGTGCAGGTCACAGTCTTGTCATGCAGCTGGCCCCGACCCACATGATTCCGCTGCGGCCGCTGGCCATGCAGCGTCTGCTGGGCAACCTGATCGACAATGCCTACGCCTACGGCCGGGGCGAGGTGGTGATCAGCTCGCGCATCACCGCGGACGCCATCATTCTTAGTGTCATGGACAATGGGCCCGGGATACCGGAGGCGCAAATGACCCGGCTGCTGCGGCCTTTCGAGCGGCTGGATGCTGCACGCAACAAGAGCGGTTCCGGCCTGGGCCTGGCGATCGCCGACCGCATCGCCAAACTGCACAAAGGTCAGCTGGCGCTACTGAACCGTCCTGAAGGCGGTCTTGAGGCGAGACTTACCCTGCCTTTCAATCCTTGACGCCTGGTCGGAACCAGTTCAGCTTCTCGCGCAAGGTCACAACTTCACCCACGATCGTCAGGCAAGGCGGCTTCATTTCCGCTGCTGCTACCTTTTCCGCCAGCGTCGTCAGTGTGGCTGTGACCACGCGCTGCCGCTGCGTCGTACCCTGTTGCACAACAGCCGCCGGCGTATCTGCATCCAATCCGTGTGAAATCAGCTTGTTGCAGATTTCCGCCAGACCTACCAATCCCATATAGATCACCACGGTCTGCCGCGGCCGAACCAGCGCAGGCCAATCCAGCTCAACCGTACCATTCTTGAGATGGCCGGTGGTGAATATGCATGACTGCGCAAAATCGCGATGCGTCAGGGGAATGCCCGCATAGCTGGAAACCCCGGTAGCAGCAGTAATGCCCGGCACAACCTGGAATGGGACACCGTGCTCCATCAGGGTTTCGATCTCCTCGCCGCCGCGGCCGAAAATGAAAGGATCCCCGCCCTTGAGTCTTAAAACGCGCTTACCCTCCTTGGCCAATCGCACCAACAGCTTGTTGATGTCCTCCTGCGGCAGCGTGTGCTTGTCGCGCTCCTTGCCGACATAGACCATCTCGGCATCGCGTCGCACCAGCTCCAAGACTTCCTTGCTCACCAGCTTGTCATAAACGCACACATCGGCCTGCTGCATGAGACGCAGCGCGCGGAATGTCAGCAGGTCGGGATCCCCAGGGCCGCCGCCTACCAGATAGACTTCTCCATGATGCACCGCTGCCGATTCGCTGAGAAGCGCGGCATCCAGACTCGCTCTTGCAGCAGCTTCCTGGCCTGACATGACTTGCTCGGCAATTGGTCCCTGAAAAACGTCCTCCCAGAAAATGCGGCGCTGTTGCGTTGTGGCGAAACGCTGTTTTACGCGCTCGCGGAATTCGGCAGCCAGTCCGGCGAGCTGTCCATAGGTTGCTGGAATCATGGTTTCAATCCTCGCGCGCACCAAGCGCGCGAGCACAGGCGCCACCCCGCCACTGGAAACGGCAATCACGACCGGTGAACGATCGACAATGGAAGGCATGATGAAGGTGCAAAGCTCGGGCGCATCCACCACATTGACTGGAATATTGCGTTTTTTGGCGGCATCGGCGACCGCAGCGTTAACCGCATGGTCATCGGTGGCGGCAATCACGAGCGCACTAGCTTCGAGCAGATTTTCACTGAAGCTGCTCTGGATATGCTGAATACCCTGCTGGTCCCTGAGTTCGGTAAGTGCAGGCGCCAGAATGGGCGCGATCACCATTACGTCTGCGCCGGCCTTGCGCAGCATGGTGACTTTGCGCAAAGCCACCTCACCGCCGCCTACGACCATGCAGCAAGTGCCTTGCAGTTTCATGAAAATCGGAAAGGTATTCATATAGCCATTTTACCCCGCCGCATTGGCATCGGCATGGTCTTGGGCTACAATCCGGCCTTAGCTTACTGTTTTACTTGAAATAATTTGTCCCTGACATCCAGCTCTACCCACAAGCATTCGCCTTCAATCTCTCCCTCTGCCAAATTAAGGTCATGAGTTCCATCAAGAATTCTGCCAAAAAGGTTTTTATCAAGACCTACGGCTGCCAGATGAACGAGTACGACTCGTCGCGCATGGCCGATCTGCTGCAGGCGACAGAGGGCATGCAGCCTACTGAAAACCCTGAGGAAGCCGATGTCATCCTGCTGAACACTTGTTCCATCCGCGAAAAGGCGCAGGAAAAGGTCTTTAGCCATCTTGGCCGGTTCATCCCTCTCAAGGAAAAAAACCCAGACCTCATCATTGGGGTTGGCGGTTGCGTTGCAAGCCAGGAAGGCTCGAATATCGTCGAGCGCGCACCCTACGTGGATGTCGTCTTCGGGCCGCAGACATTGCACCGATTGCCACAGATGATCCGCAACCAGCGCGCCACGCAATTGCCGCAAGTCGACATCAGCTTCCCCGAGATAGAAAAATTCGACGAACTGCCGCCGCCGCGTGTGGAAGGCGCTACGGCCTTCCTTTCCATCATGGAAGGCTGCAGCAAATACTGCAGCTTCTGCGTCGTGCCATACACGCGCGGCGAGGAAGTTTCGCGCCCGTTCGAGGATGTTTTGGTGGAGGCGGCGCAACTCGCAGACCAGGGCGTCAAGGAAGTCACCCTGCTGGGCCAGAACGTCAATGCCTACCGCAGCGAAACCGCGGATGGCATGACAGCCGATCTCTCGCTGCTCATTGAATACATTGCAGAAATGCCGGGGATTGAGCGCATCCGTTTCACGACTTCGCATCCCAACGAGATGAGCCAGTCGCTGATCGACTGCTTTGCGCGCATTCCGAAACTGGCTTCGCACCTGCATCTTCCTGTGCAGTCTGGCTCCGACCGCATCCTGATGGCCATGAAGCGCAACTACACCGCACTGCAGTACAAGTCGGTCATTCGCAAGCTGCGCCAGGCGCGGCCGGATATCTGCATTACCTCGGATTTCATTGTTGGTTTCCCTGGCGAGACCGAGGCGGATTTCGAAGCCACAATCAAACTGCTGCAGGAACTGGATTTCGATTTCAGCTTCAGCTTTCTCTACAGCGCACGCCCAGGCACGCCGGCTTCTTATCTCAATGACGACACGCCAGAAGAAGTCAGGCAAGCTCGGTTGGCACGCCTGCAGCAGGTCAACGAGGCGCAAGGCAGAGCCATCAGCGACGCCATGGTAGGCACCACGCAACGCGCGCTGGTCGTGGGTCATTCACGTAAGAATGCCACCGAGCTGGCGGCGCGCACCGAGAGCAACCGTATCGTCAATCTCCCCGGCGATTCCTCCCTGATCAATCAGTTCGTCATGGTACAGATTACGGAATCGTGCTCGCATACATTGCGTGGAACATTAATCAGCTCGTAGGGCTCACTTGGAAATCACCTTAAATCCTGAAGACAACCAGCGCCTGGCCAACCTCTGCGGTGTGCTTGACGAAAATCTCAAGCAGATCGAGGATGCACTGGATGTGGGAATAGCGCGCCGCGGCTCACAATTCAGCCTGTCGGGCGAGCAGCATAATGTCGAGCTGGCAGCCCAGCTGCTGGAAAATTTCTACGAGCGTGCGAAAAAGCCCATCAGTCTGGAGGAAGTGCAGCTGGGCCTGGTGGAACTGGACCGACTGAACCCGGAAACCATCCCCTCCGCCATGCCGGTGCTCATGACCAAGCGGCCTGATCTGCACGGCCGCACAGCACGGCAGGTGGAATACCTGCAGCAGGTCCAGGAATTCGACATTACTTTTGGCATAGGCCCAGCCGGTACCGGCAAAACCTACCTGGCTGTCGCCAGCGCAGTGGACGCACTGACACGCGACCGTGTAAAGCGCATCGTGCTGGTCCGTCCCGCAGTCGAGGCCGGCGAACGCCTGGGCTTCCTGCCAGGCGACCTGGCACAAAAGGTAGACCCTTACCTGCGCCCGCTTTATGATGCTCTGTATGACCTTGCCGGCTACGATACCGTGAACAAGCTGTTCGAACGCGGCTCCATTGAAGTGGCGCCGCTGGCTTACATGCGCGGCCGAACGCTGAACCAAAGCTTCATCATTCTCGACGAGGCACAGAACACGACGCCGGAGCAGATGAAGATGTTCCTGACGCGTATCGGCTTCGGCACCAAGGCAGTCATCACCGGCGACGTTACGCAGATTGACCTGGCGCGCGGCCAGAAAAGCGGCCTGGTAGAAGCGAGGCAGGTGCTCAAGGACGTACGCGGGATTGCTTTCACCACTTTCCTGTCCGAGGACGTGGTACGGCATCCGCTGGTACAAAAAATCATCAACGCTTATGACCAGTATAGCGACCGGCGTGCCTCCTCGCCGGATGCCCAATAATGCCCCGACCGTCGATCGCTGTGCAGTATGCCTGTACAGCGCCAAACCTGCCTACACCGGCACAATTCCGCAAATGGATCAAAATCGCACTGCCTATCGAGGCGGAAGTCACCCTGCGCATCGTGGATGAAGACGAAGGCCGCATGCTGAACCGCACCTACCGCGGCAGGGATTATGCGACCAACGTGCTGACCTTCCCGCTGACCGAGGAACCGCTGCTGATGGGCGACATCATTCTGTGCGCGCCGGTTGTAGCAAACGAAGCGCTGGCCCAGCAAAAAAACGTGGAAGCACATTTTGCCCATCTCACCATTCATGGCGCGCTGCACCTGCAAGGTTATGAACACGAAGACGAGGCGCAAGCGGAATTCATGGAATCCATGGAAACCCAGATCCTGCAACGTCTTGGCTATCCCGACCCTTACCATCATCATGAGGCGCCTTCATCGGCTACAATAAATCATGGCTGAAACAGATAAACCGCGCTGGCTGGAACGCCTGAGTACACTGCTGCTGCGCGAACCTGAAGACCGCGAGCAGCTCGTCGAGCTATTGCATTCGGCTTATGAAAACCAGCTGCTGGATGCCGATGCCCTGTCCATGATAGAGGGCGTACTGCAGGTGTCCGAGATGCAAGTGCGCGACATCATGATCCCGCGTTCGCAGATGGACGTGATTGACATCACCGACCCGCCGGAAAAATTCATTCCCTTCGTTATCGAGACAGCCCACTCACGCTTTCCCGTCATCGCCGATAACAAGGATGACGTGATCGGCATTCTGCTGGCCAAGGATTTGCTGCGTTATTACGCCGGCGCCGAAGATTTCAATGTGCGCGATATGCTGCGCCCGGCTGTATTCATCCCGGAATCCAAGCGTCTCAACGTGCTGCTCAAGGAATTCCGCAGTACACGCAACCATATCGCCATTGTGGTGGATGAGTATGGTGGCGTAGCCGGCATGGTCACCATCGAGGATGTGCTGGAGCAGATTGTCGGTGACATCGAGGATGAATACGATTTCGACGAAACCGAAGACAACATCATCCGCGATGTGCAAGGCCGCTACCGCGTCAAAGCGCTGACGGAGATCGCCGACTTCAATGAAGTGCTGGAGACCGAATTCAGCGATGAGGAATTCTCCACCATCGGCGGCCTGGTCGTCAGCAAATTGGGGCATATGCCCAAGCGCGGGGAGCAGATCAGCTTCGAGGGCCTGAGCTTTACGGTGCTGCGCTCCGACAGCAGAAGACTGCATTCGCTGCTGGTCGAGCGCCTGCCGGATGAGGCCACGCCAGACACTGTCGAATACAGCTAAGTCACCGGAACTAATACGGAAACTACCCTCTCCAATAGTTATCAATTATTGAGAGAGGCATGCAGATGAAAGCCTTGTTTTTAGTATTATCCCTGGCCTTGGCAGGCCCTGCCTTCGCGCAGACCATGCTGGTCGACGAGCCGCAAGGAAAGACCGAAATCCCGACCACCGAGAAGGAATTTGTCGAGGGCATCAAAACCGTCAACAAGGACCAGATACTCGAGCAATTCGGTGAGCCCCATGTACGCGACGATGTTACGGGACCGGATGGTGAGGTGATCGCCTCTGTCTGGCATTACCGCTATCTGAATACCGATGAGAGCGGCTCTTATTACAAGACCACGGAGCTGGATTTTGTGCGCGACAAGGTCGTCATGGTAGTGTTCATGAACCATGACATCGCGGACGAGGCCCCGCAAAGCCGGGAATACGATGTAACACCAGAGCTGGATCCATCACAGGACCCGGACTTGCTGGAAGAAATCGAACCCGCGCCTTATCCCGCAGTGCCTCAGTACGAGATATGAACGGGTAATGCAACCAAGGCGGCCCCGGCCGCCTTTTTTATTCCTGCAGTTCTGAAGTACAGTGCGGACAGCGGTTGGCCTTGACCGGGATGGCGGTATAACAGCGGGGGCAATCCTTGGTCACAGCGTCCTGCGGCTTGGGCGCTTCCTCCCGCTTGAGCTTGTTAAGGGCGCGAATCAACATGAATACGGCAAACGCAACGATGATGAAACTCACCAGTGCATTGATGAACAAACCGTAATTCAGCGTGACTGCGCCTACCTGCTTGGCAGCTTCCACTGTGAGATAAGGACCGGGCGCCGTCCCCTCCTTGAGTACGACGAACAGATCGCTGAAATCCACGTTGCCGAGCAGCATGCCGATTGGCGGCATGATGACGTCGTCTACCAGCGATTTGACGATGCTGCCAAAAGCAGCGCCGATGATGATACCGACCGCCATGTCGATGACATTGCCGCGCATGGCGAACGCCTTGAAATCCTTTAACATGTTCTTTCTCCTAGTGATGAATCACAACAGGCTCATGCAGCCGATATAATGCAAACCGATGAGCCCATCTGTAAACCTATCTGAAACCCGTTTGCCGTCTTTCAAATCCCTGCTGATCGTATTGGCACTGGGCGCCATCGCCGTTGCCGGATACGCGCCGTTTTACCTTTATCCGGTCCCTGTGGCGGCGCTGGCCGGGCTTTTATATTACTGGAATAAGGCCGGGAGTGCGCGCCAGGCAGCATGGCTGGGATTCGCCTTCGGCCTGGGCCTTTTCGGAGCGGGTGTTTACTGGATCTACATCAGCCTGCATGATTTCGGCGGCATGCCCTGGTGGATGGCCGGCTTCTCGACCTTCGTGCTATGTGCCTTTCTCTCACTGTTTCCCGCTGCGGTCGGCTGGCTCGGCAAGCGATGTGCCAGCCAGGCATCAAAGCCGCTTCTGTCCATGCTGGCATTTTCTGTGTTTTGGGCGCTTTCCGAATGGGTGCGCAGCTGGATATTCACCGGGTTTCCCTGGCTGGCAGTAGGCTATTCCCAAGTACCGTTCAGCCCGCTGGCGGGCTTCGCCCCGATTATAGGCATTTACGGTGTATCGCTGCTCACCATGCTGGCCGGCAGCCTGTTTCTGTTGTGGGCGCATAACAAGGCCCGGCGTCTAGCGATTAGCTTGGTAATCCTGGGGTTATGGATAGGCGGCAGTCTGCTGAAACTCATTGATTGGACCACGCCTTTCAGTTCGCCATTTTCGGTGGCGCTGGTGCAGGGCAATGTCGCCCAGGACATGAAGTGGGACCCGGAAGAAGCGCAGCGCACGCTGGATGCCTATTTCGCACAGATCAAGAAAAGTCAGGCTGATCTTATCGTGCTGCCAGAGACTGCCTTGCCTATGCTCATCAGCCAGGTGCCTGATGAATACCTGAAGGCCATCACCGAGCACGCCAGCCAACAGCAGGGCGACGTGCTGGTCGGGGCCGTGGAACTTGTAGATGGGCACTATTACAACAGCATGCTGAGCTTTGGCAGGTCGCCCACGCAAATTTACCGTAAATCGCATCTGGTGCCGTTCGGAGAATTCATTCCTCTCAAGGGCATTTTCGGCTGGATTTATCGTGACTGGCTCAATATTCCGCTGACAGATTTGTCGCGCGGCAGCATAGCCCAGCAGCCCCTGCACATTGCCGGCCAGCGCGTTGCGGTCAATATCTGCTATGAGGATGTGTTCGGCGAGGAAATCATTCGTCAGTTGCCGGATGCGACTATTCTTGTAAATGCCAGCAACGATGCCTGGTATGGCGAGTCCTATGCTGCCCATCAGCACATGCAGATATCCCAGGCGCGCGCGCTGGAAACCGGCCGCATGATGCTGCGTGCCACGAATACCGGCGCCACCGCCATCATCAACCACAAGGGTTACGTTGTAGAAGAAGCGCCGCACTTCGCCACGCTGGCACTCACCGGCAAGGCCCAGGGTTTTCATGGCTCCACGCCTTACATCAAGTTCGGCAACTGGCTGTTCCTGGCGCTTTGTGCTGCCGTGCTTGCCCTTTTGTGGGTACTCAAAAAGAAGTAGAATCAGGCCCTTTCGCGCCACGCAGAACAACAAATGTCCATTAGTTTCCAGCAGATTATCCTGACCCTTCAAAGTTACTGGGACAAACAAGGCTGCGCCCTGCTTCAGCCCTACGACATGGAGGTCGGCGCCGGCACTTCGCACACTGCGACATTTCTGCGATCGCTTGGGCCTGAACCCTGGAAAGCGGCTTATGTACAGCCCAGCCGCCGCCCCAAGGATGGCCGGTACGGTGAAAATCCCAACCGCCTGCAACATTATTACCAGTTCCAGGTTGTGCTAAAACCTGCACCAGCCAACATTCTCGAACTTTATCTAGGATCGCTTGAGGCACTGGGATTCGACCTCAAGAAAAATGATATCCGCTTCGTCGAGGATGATTGGGAAAACCCGACACTCGGCGCGTGGGGTCTTGGCTGGGAAGTCTGGCTCAACGGCATGGAAGTCACGCAATTCACCTATTTCCAGCAGGTCGGCGGCATCGACTGCAAACCGATCACGGGCGAAATCACGTACGGCCTGGAACGCCTGGCCATGTATCTGCAGGGCGTGGAAAATGTGTTCGACCTGACCTGGACGCAGGATCCAAGTGGTAAAGCCCTGACTTACCGTGACGTCTACCTGCAGAACGAGAAGGAACAGTCTGCCTATAACTTTGAGCACAGCAACGTCGAATTCCTGCTGACCGCTTTCGGCGCGCACGAAAAGACTGCGCAGGACCTGATGCAGGCGCAGTTAGCGTTGCCGGCCTATGAACAGGTGCTCAAGGCCGCACACACTTTCAACCTGCTTGATGCCCGAGGCGCCATTTCGGTGACGGAGCGCGCAGGCTATATCGGCCGCATTCGCAACCTCGCGCGCAGTGTCGCGCAAAGCTATCTCGAAAGCCGTGCCCGCCTGGGATTCCCGATGGCGCCCAAGGAGTGGGCCGAGGAAGCACTTGCACAGATTGAAAAGAAGGCAGCTTGAGCATGAGTGCAAAAAATCTGCTGGTCGAATTATTTGTCGAGGAACTACCACCCAAGGCGCTCAAAACCCTGGGTGAGGCATTCGCCCAGACGCTGGCGCAAAGCCTCAAGACGCAAAGCCTTACCACTACTGATGTGCAAGTGACGGCTTATGCCTCCCCTCGTCGACTGGCTGTCCATGTTACCGACGTGCAGGCACAAGCTGCTGACAAACCCGTTTCTCAAAAACTCATGCCGGTGACCGTCGGCCTGGATGCGGATGGCAAGCCTTCACCCGCCTTATTGAAGAAACTTGCCAGCCTGGGTGCGGATGAAAGTGCAATTCCGAAACTCAAGCGTGAATCAGACGGCAAAGCTGAAGTCCTGTTTTTTGACAGCATCATCAAGGGGGCGAGCTTGCAGGAAGGCTTGCAGGCCGCGCTAGGTGAAGCTATCGCAAAACTGCCTATTCCCAAGGTCATGACTTATCAGTTGGAAGATGGCTGGACCTCGGTAAATTTCGTACGTCCTGCTCATGGCCTGGTGGCACTGCACGGCAGTGACGTAGTCGCTGTCGAAGCCTTGGGTCTCAAGGCTGATAGAACTACACAGGGCCATCGTTTCGAAGCGAGCAGCCCAGTCGTCAGTTTCAAGGATGCCGACAGCTACGCCGAACAGCTGAGTACCGAAGGTGCCGTCATCGCGAGTTTTGAAAAACGCCGAGACGAAATCAAACGCCAGCTCACTGAAGCAGCAGCGAAGGAAAACCTCAGACCTATTGATGATGAAGCTCTGCTTGATGAAGTCACTGCACTCGTTGAGCGTCCCAATGTGCTGGTCGGCCAGTTCGAGCTGGAATTTCTCGAAGTGCCGCAGGAATGCCTGATCCTCACCATGAAGGCCAACCAGAAATATTTCCCGCTGCTGGATGCCAACGGCAAGCTCACCAATAAATTCCTGATTGTTTCCAACATCAATCCTGCCGATCCGAGTGCGGTCATCGGCGGTAATGAACGTGTGGTGCGCCCGCGCCTGGCTGATGCCAAATTCTTCTTCGACCAGGATCGCAAGAAAACGCTGGAATCGCGCGTGCCGGGTTTAGCCAAAGTGGTGTACCACAATAAGCTTGGCACACAGGGCGAACGCATCGAGCGTGTGCGTGCTATTGCCAAGGCCATCGGCCAGCAGCTCGGTGGTGACAAATTGGCCGAGCAGGCAGACAAGGCCGCGATGCTGGCCAAGGGAGACCTGCTGACCGATATGGTTGGCGAATTCCCGGAGCTGCAAGGCATCATGGGAGGCTACTATGCCAAGCATGACGGCCTGTCTAATGAGATCGCGGATGCGATTGAAGACCACTACAAACCGCGTTTCGCCGGGGATGAATTGCCGCGTAACCAGGTTGGTATTTGTATAGCCCTGGCAGACAAACTGGAAACCCTGGTAGGCATGTTTGGGATAGGGAATATCCCTACAGGCGATAAGGACCCGTTCGCATTGCGCAGGCATGCGTTAGGCATCATGCGTACGCTAATGGAAAAGGATTTGGGGATTGGGCTGCGTAGCTTACTGGACGCAGCCTTCGCAGCATTTCCTCAAGAGCTCTTGCAGAATAACGGACAGGATGTAGAGACATTCATGCTCGAACGCCTCGGTGGCTCGTTACGCGAGCAGGGTTATACTGCGAACGAGGTGGAGTCTGTTCTTTCCATGAAGCCGAATTCAATCAATCTCGTGCCAAAGCAGCTCGAAGCAGTACGCACTTTTACTGCATTGCCAGAGGCAGATAGTCTGGCCGCTGCCAACAAACGCGTGGGCAACATACTGAAGAAAGCTGAAGGCGGCATCAAGCCTGAGGTGAATAAGGAACTGCTCAAAGAACAGGCGGAAATCGCTTTGTCTGAAGCGCTTTCCGGAGTCAAGCCAAAAGCAGATGCAGCCTTTGACCAGGGCGACTACACGGCGTCTCTCAAGGCGCTCGCTGCACTCAAGACGCCGGTGGATGCCTTCTTCGACAATGTCATGGTCAATGCTGAAGATCCTGCACTGCGTGCAAACCGCCTTGCCTTGCTGGCACAGTTACATGGTGCCATGAATCGTGTGGCAGACCTTTCCAAGCTGGCAGCGTAGCAAAGTGAAGATATGAAACTCGTAGTGCTAGATAGAGACGGCGTCATCAATTACGACAGCCCCCAATTCATCAAGAATCCGGCTGAGTGGAAGCCCATCCCCGGCAGTCTCGAAGCCATCACTCTATTGAATCAAAGCGGCTTTCGCGTGGCGCTTGCGACCAATCAATCGGGCATTGAACGCGGCCTGTTCGACATGGCGACGTTGAATGCCATCCACGACAAGATGCACCGTGCACTTGCCCAATTGGGCGGGCGCATTGATGCGCTCTTCTACTGCCCGCATTCGGCCGATTCCAATTGCGAATGCCGCAAGCCAAAATGCGGCATGCTGGACGAAATCAGCCGTCGCTTCGGGATGGATTTGAAACGCGTACCCAATGTCGGCGATTCGCTACGCGACCTGCAAGCTGGCGCAACCAAGCAAATGCAGAATATCCTGATCCGCACCGGTAAGGGCGAGACCACGCTGGCATCAGGCAACCTGCCGGAAAACACATGGGTATGTGCGGACTTGGCAGAGGCAGCACAGCGCATCATCTTCGAACAAGGCTGAGCATTGCAATGAAGCGGCCGTGTGCATGCCTGCTTTGGTTCAGATCGGCAGCCTTCATGCTCGTGATGTGGATTCTGACGCCGATCTACGCCATTATCGCCATCCTCACCTTTCCGCTGCCGCCCATCACGCGATACCGCATCATTTCGGGCTGGGCGCTGTTCATGCTGTGGTGGCTGCGTGTGACTTGCGACATCCGCCATCGCATCATCGGTGCGGAAAATATTCCTGATACACCGCACATCATTCTTTCCAAACACCAGTCTGCCTGGGAGACGCTCGCTTTCCAGAAAATATTCCCGCCACAGGTCTGGGTGATGAAGCGTGAATTGCTGTGGATCCCGTTTTTCGGTTGGGGGCTCGCAATGACATCGCCCATCGCCATCAACCGCAGCGCGGGCCGCGAAGCATTAAAGCAGATGGTGGAGCAAGGTAAGGACCGGCTGAAAAAAGGCTTCTGGGTCGTGATTTTCCCCGAAGGAACGCGCATGTCGCCGGGCGCCATGGGCAAATACCACATCGGCGGCGCGTGGCTGGCAACGCATACACAAGCTTCCGTGGTGCCGGTTGCCCACAATGCCGGGGAGTTCTGGGCCAAGAATTCTTTTATCAAGCAACCAGGCACTATCACTGTCAGCATCGGCAAACCTCTTCCTAGCGCTGGCCTCAAGCCGGACGAGCTCAATCATCTCGTGGAAAGCTGGATAGAAACCGAAATGCCGAAGCTGCCGACATATGAGTAGATATGTACTGACTTCGCCTGATGGCGAGCTGATTCCGTATCTGCTCGAACGCCGGACGCGCCGCACGGTAGGCATGCGCATCACAACAGAAGGGTTGCTGGTTCACGCGCCCAAACGCATTTCGCAGGAGCAGATCGAAAAACTGCTGCTCACCAAGATCAACTGGATTGTCAGCAAGCTCAGGCTCCACCGTGAAAATCAGGTTGCCCCGATGGCATGGCGCGACGGTGCCAAGCTATGGCTGCTGGGAAATGAGATCACACTGAACGTCCGACATGATGCGAAGAGCCGCGCAGTCGAGCACGAAGCCGGCCTTTTGCATGTGGCACTGCCTGACCCTGAGGATGAGACGGCTGTTGCGCGCAAGGTTTTGCACTGGTATCGCAGGCAGGCACTGAATGATTTCAGTCGTCGGCTTGAACTGCTAGCGGCGAAGCTTGGTGTGCCGGCGCCAAGATTGTTCCTGTCGAATGCGAATACCCGCTGGGGCAGTTGCAACTCCAAAAGCGAAATCCGGCTTAACTGGAAACTCATCCAGGCACCGCCGCACATCATCAATTACGTCGCGGCGCACGAGCTTGCGCACCTGAAGGAAATGAACCACTCCGCACGCTTCTGGGCTGTGGTCGAAAGTATTTTTCCTGAATACAAAAAAGCCGAGAAAGAGCTGAAACAGCTCTCATCCCGGCTTCATGCCATTACTGCCTGAAATTACAGCAGTATCTTGAGGTCGTTGGCGATCTCTTCGGGCTTCTGGCCGTACTTGATGTAGATGCGCACATGGCCCTGCTTGTCGAACACATACACACCTGCACTGTGGTCAATGGTGTAGCCGCTCTTGCCTTCATCTTCTACTTTCGAATAGAAAATCTTGAAGTTTTTGGCAGTCTCATCCATTTGTTCTGGCGTACCGTGTAAACCGATAAAGCGCGGATCGAAGGAAGGCACATACTCAGCCAGCACCTCCTGTGTATCGCGCTCCGGATCTACCGTAACAAACAGCACCTGTACCTCATCGGCCTTGGGACCCAGCAGTTTCATCGCGTTGGCAAGATCCGCCATGGTTGTCGGACATACATCAGGACATTGCGTGTAACCAAAAAACAGCACAACCACCTTGCCTTTGAAATCTTCCAGCGTACGCGGCTTGCCTGTATGGTCGGTCAGGCTTAGCGTCTGGGCAAATGAGGCGCCCGTGATGTCGGCACCGTAGAGCTCCGGCTCTTTGTTCAGATTGCACGCCGTCAGCACCAGCGCTAAGACGATGGAAGCAATCACCCCTGAAAATCTGCGCATTTCTTCTCCTGATTACGAATGGTTGCCGATGAGACTCGCCAAACCGGCAAAAGTTGTTAATTCAGCTGTTGAGCCAACGCCGGCTTGACATCAAAACCGTGTTGCCCGCATTTTTCACCTGCCAGCCTGCAGGCAGCGTGCAGCAATTCAGGCATTAACGTCTTGCTGAGCGCGGCATCAATCACCGCGGCATTGAAGGTATCGCCGGCACCCAGCGTATCCACCACCTGATCCGGCGGCTCAGCCGGGGCATGACACAGCTCATCATGAGGGCCCAATCCATATGCGCCCTCTTCGCCCCAAGCCGCTATGATACAGGCTTGCGGCGCCTGCTGCCGCATCCAGGCCAAAAAGCGCTGCGGGTCCCTTAGATTCATATATTGTGCAAAATGCCTGGAACAGATGAGCAGGTCGGCCAGCGGATACAAGGCATCAATATTGTCGCGCGGCTTTTCCAGCTCCAGCGAAACGAACAGGCCGGGCTTGTGCTGGCGTGCGAAATTCATCATGCGCTCGACTTCATCCACATTGCGGCCTTCGAAATGTACCCAGTCAAATCCGTGCAAATCTACCTGCCTGATGTGGTCTGCTGTCAGTTCCGGCAGATCACGGTAGTGCACAATACTGCGCGAACTGCCGCTGAGGTAGATGCTGGACGTCGGAGGCTTGCCGGGCAAGCGCGGGCAATAGCCGTAGCCTATGCCATGCCGCAAAAAATCATTCGTGATCACGGATGTTTCGGGGACATCTGCCAGCGTGCCGAGAAATTCCACCTGATGACCCAGCCGGCTCAGCACCACGGCGGTATTCGCAGCGTTGCCGCCGCGCACCATGCGTAGCGACTGCGCGCGCATCTCCTCATCTGCTTCCGGAAAATGATCGAGGCTGAAAACCAGGTCGAGGGTCGCCGTTCCCACCAGTAAAATCCGCGCCATGCAATTCTTTCTTAAAGGCTTTTAAGCTGAGTCTGTCTATCCAAGGGCAGGCTCCGTCGTTTACAATTAAAGCTTTTTAGGCTTGGCTTCACAAGCCTACCGGCAAGCTCACCCGAGGAGATAACAAGATGGCAATGGCCAAATCGATGGCCGACCGTGATGGTCTGATATGGTATGACGGCAAGATGGTTCCATGGCGCGAGGCAACCACGCACGTCCTCACGCATACACTGCACTACGGCATGGGCGTGTTTGAAGGCGTTCGCGCTTACAAGACCGACAAGGGCACGGCCATCTTCCGCCTGCAGGAGCATACCGACCGCCTGTTTCGCTCCGCGCACATCCTCGGCATGAAGATGCCGTTCGATAAGGCCACCATGATGGAGGCGCAAAAAGCAGCCGTGCGCGAGAACAAGCTGGAATCCGCCTATCTGCGTCCGATGGCATTCTACGGCCCGGAAGCCATGGGCATTTCCGCCAAGGTGCTTTCCACGCATGTTATCGTCGCCGCCTGGACTTGGGGCGCGTACATGGGAGATGAAGCGCTCAAGAGCGGCATTCGCGTGAAGACCTCGTCCTTCGCCCGCCACCACGTCAACATCACGATGTGCAAGGCCAAGGCCAACGGCAATTACATGAATTCCATCCTGGCGCACCAGGAAGCCGCGCAGGATGGTTATGACGAAGCACTGCTGCTGGATGTCGACGGCTTTGTTGCCGAAGGCTCAGGCGAGAATATCTTCATCGTGCGTAACGGCAAGCTCATCACGCCTGATCTCACCAGCGCGCTGGAAGGCATCACACGCGATACCATCGTTCATCTGGCCGGCGAAATGGGCCTGCCCGTGATTGAGAAACGCATCACGCGCGACGAAGTGTATTCCGCTGACGAAGCCTTCTTTACCGGCACCGCCGCTGAAGTCACGCCGATCCGCGAGCTGGACAATCGCGCCATCGGCGCAGGCAAGCGTGGCCCCGTCACGGAAAAGCTGCAATCGCTGTTCTTTGATGTGGTTCAAGGAAGGTCAGCCAAGCACGCAGACTGGCTAACGCTGGTATAAACCGGAAATTTCGTTGCAAATACTCCCCTCTCATTCGGAGAGGGGCCGAAGGGTAGAAGAATATGGCAGATACCGAAGACAAGATTGACGACCGCATGAGCACAGCCCGCTTCATTGAGGTCACGGCTAAGGATTTGCCTCTGCACTGCCCTACGCCTGAGGTCGCGCTATGGGCCATGCATCCGCGCGTATTCCTGGATTTCGGTGAGCTCAGGGAAGTGATGTGTCCTTATTGCGGGACGAAGTACAGGCTAAAAGCAGGTGAAGTTGTAGGGCATCACTGATCTATTCAGGCGACGATATTGATATCCGCCTGCTGTCCCCACAGTTGCAACACAATTTTTTCCGCCTGTCCCGCTTGGCTGTTTGTCCAAAAAGTTACTGACTCAGCCTGTTTTTTACCTGCCAACAGTTCCTTATCTATGAGCCGGGCCTGCAACTGCTTCGCAACAGCAGCGCCTGTATCAATCAGCGTAACTTCCGATCCCGCAATTCCCTGAATCAGCGGTTTCACAAACGGATAATGCGTGCAGCCTAGCACGATGGTGTCCGCCCCCGCATCCAGTAACGGCTTGATATAGCCTTCAAGAAGTTTTCTTGTTTCCGGTGTACCAAGCTCGCCGCGCTCAATGCATTCCACCAGGCCTGGACAACCTTCTGTTACTACTGTGATGCCTTGCCCGTAGTTCTCCAGCAAAGCCGCGAATTGCGCGCTCTTCAATGTTCCTACGGTTGCCAGCACACCGATCACGCCCGTTTTGGTGGCAGCAGCGGCGGGCTTTACCGCCGGCTCCATGCCAATGATGGGAATGTCGTAACGCTCGCGCATGGCGCTGATGGCGGCGGCAGTTGCGGTATTACAGGCGACGACCAGCGCTTTCGCGCCTTTTTCGATAAGAAAATCCGACAACCTAAAGGCACGTTCGCGGATGAATTCCGGCGTTTTGTTGCCATAGGGCGCATTGGCGGAGTCTGCGACATAAAGCAGGTCTTCGTTTGGCAGCAGTGCGTGAATGTGCTTGAGCACCGAGATGCCGCCGACGCCGGAATCGAATGCACCGATGGGTTTGTTTCTCGGGTCTGTGGATGAGGAATCTGCCAAGATTTTTCTTTGATTGTCATTCCGGCGAAAGCAGGAATCGAGCGCTTATAATCTTACTGGATTCCGGCTTTCGCCGGAATGACAGCTGAGGATAAGACCCGGCTTCATTCATATTGAATAGTTAGGACGCAGCATGGGCAACAGGTTGAGCAAGATCTACACAAGAACGGGAGATAATGGCACGACTGGCTTGGGAGACGGCACGCGCGTCAACAAGGACAGCCTGCGCGTCGAAGCCATGGGCGACGTGGATGAACTCAACGCCGTGATTGGCGTGCTGTTGACTGAACCGCTATCCGATCCCATCAGCAAAACCCTCACCCGAGTGCAGCACGATCTTTTCGATCTTGGCGGAGAAATCTGCATCCCCGGACATGCCATGGTCAAGCCCGACCGCGTGGATGCGCTGGAAAACATACTGGATGAACTCAACGATCAGCTTGCGTCGCTTAAGGAATTCATCCTGCCCGGCGGCACTCGCGCTGCGGCTTATTGTCATCTAGCGCGTACGGTCTGCCGCCGCGCCGAACGGCAATTGATCCGCCTGAACCGCGATGAAGCCGTGACCGAAATCTCGCTCAAATACCTCAACAGGCTTTCCGATCTGCTGTTCGTCATGTGCCGCGCCATCAACAAGGATGCCGGCCAGCCGGACGTTTTATGGCAGAACGAAGCCGATACTCCAGGCTGATTCCAGGGGTGCCTTCATGATCTGATCGGCGCTCGCCAACTGCTAGAAAGAAAGCTGTCCAGATATCTTCTTCGCGTCCATGTCGATGCGACGAAAAGCCCGCCCCTTCCGTATACAGAAATTTCCCAGCAACCGTAGCACGCACGCCAATAGCAAAGCGTCACATGCCCCCCCTGCGCTTCACGATCACACCCTTGTTCAATGCTTGTAGCTTCAGTCTCATTCACATCCGCGCTTATATCTTCAATAGTTATATTCATATTACAACAAAGTATTTTTAATTATTAAAAGGCGGCATTAAAGTGCGGGTCATTCACAGCCTTGGATGAACGAAATGCCCTTAACAAGTGAAAAATTGAAATCCGATGAGATCGTTGGGGAGATCCTGCGAGCTATAGAACAGGTCCGGTTCGGCTCAATTGAAATCACGGTACATGAAGGCCGCGTCACCCAGATTGAGCGGCGCGAAAAGATCAGGTTCAACCTCGTTCCTTCAAAAAACTAGCACTAAACCTACTGCATACAGCAGCGGTAATACCAAAAACCAAAGACCTGACCGGGCTACCGGAGGCGCTAATAAATAAAGGTCCATCATGAAAACTCAAAAAAGACGCATTACCCAGGCTTTAATAGCCGGTGGAATACTGCTTGGCGGCAACCTGGCATATGCCGATGACCGCGAAGAAATAGAAAAGCTCAGGGCGCTGGTCCAGGAACTCGATCAGAAGATCAAGGTGCTTGACCGCAAATCGGAGTTGGCTGCAGAAGAAGCTGCAGCCAAGAAGAAGGAAACACCTATCGTGACGGCTGGCGACAAGGGATTCTCCCTGAAATCCGCTGACGGCAATTTCGAATTCAAACTGCGCGGCCTGCTGCAGGCCGACAGCCGCACCTTCTTCGGGGACGATACGACTGGCGGCGTAACCGGCACCAGCCTGGATGACGAGTATCTGCTGCGCCGCGTACGCCCAACATTTGAAGGCACAGTGTTCGGCAAATACGATTTCCGCTTCACACCGGATTTCGCGCCTGAGGCCGCCAATGTGCAGGATGCCTATATCAATGCGCGTTTCACACCATGGTTCAAGGTGCAAGCCGGTAAATTCAAGGTTCCTTACAGCCTTGAGCGTCTGCAGAGTGGCGGCGATCTGCGCTTTGTAGAACGTTCCTACGTTTCCAACTCCCTGCTGCCCAACCGTGATATCGGCGTACAACTACACGGTGAAGTTTTTGACGGAAAGCTCAATTATGCAGCCGGTGTTTTCGACGGTGTAGCTGAAGGCGGCAGCAATGCCACCAACCGCGATAATGGTAATGCATCCAAAGACAAGGAATTCGTCGCCCGCCTGTTTGCCGAACCATTCAAGGGCACAGACAGCGTGCTGGCAGGCCTTGGCTTTGGCGTTGCGGCAGGCACTTCGGACTACAAGCGCGACGGCTTCCTGAATCCGCAGTTCCGCTCTCCCGGCCAGTTGACCTTCTTCACTTACAACGCGGCTGTGGTTGGCGACGGCGAGCAGAGCCGCATTTCACCCCAGTTCTATTACTACTACGGCCCACTGGGCGTGCTCGGCGAGTATGCGCGCGTGAAGCATGACGTGGTACGCAATGGCAATGAAGACACGCTGGAACATGATGGCTGGCAGCTTGCCACTTCTTACGTGTTGACCGGCGAAGACAACTCGTTCAAGGGCATTACTCCGAAACGCAACTTTGATTTCGACAAGGGCCAGTGGGGCGCATGGGAGCTCGCTCTGCGCTATTCCGAGCTCAATGTGGATGAAGACGCATTCGACGACGCAGCGGGTATCCGCTTCGCCAGCGCGACCTCGACCACCGAATCTGCTTCCTCTTGGGCTGCAGGCCTGAATTGGTACCTGAACAAATACGTCAAGCTGCAAACCACGTATGAACAGACCAAATTCGACAGCGCTTTCGCCAACGCGAGAGATCGCGATACCGAGCGTGTGCTGTTCTCGCGCTTCCAGGTTTCATTCTAAGAATTACATTCCAGGAAAGGTACAACATGAAAACATTCTTCCTAACCCTGTCAGCGCTCATAGCAGTGCTGGCGCTTGCAAACCCGCTGGCGGCCAGTGCCGCCAACGTGACATTGCTCAATGTGTCATACGACCCCACACGCGAGCTCTACCAGGAATACAACGCTGCCTTCGCCAAGCACTGGCAGGCCAAAACTGGTGACACCGTCACTTTCAAGCAGTCGCACGGCGGCTCGGGCAAACAGGCCCGCGCCATCGTCGATGGTCTCGAAGCCGACGTGGCAACGCTGGCGCTGGCTTACGACATCGACCAGCTGCACGAAAAGGGCAAGCTGATCCCCAAGGATTGGCAGAAACGCCTGTCCAATAACAGCTCGCCTTACACCTCCACGATTGTGTTCCTGGTCCGCAAGGGCAACCCCAAGAACATCAAGGACTGGAATGACATCGTCAAGCCGGGCATTTCGGTAATCACGCCCAACCCCAAGACATCGGGTGGCGCGCGATGGAACTACCTTGCAGCCTGGGCCTATGCCTTGAAGCAGAGCAACAATGACGAAGCCAAGGCCAAGGAATTTGTCGGCAAGCTGTTCAAGAACGTGCCTGTCCTGGATTCCGGCGCTCGCGGTTCTACCACCACTTTTGTCGAACGCGGTATCGGTGACGTGCTGCTGGCCTGGGAAAACGAAGCATTCCTGGCACTCAAGGAACTCGGTCCGGACAAGGTGGACATCGTTGTTCCGTCGCTCTCCATCCTGGCCGAGCCGCCTGTGACGGTCGTGGATAAAGTGGCCGACAAGCGTAAAACACGCAAAGTCGCTGAGGCTTACCTGCAATACCTGTACTCGGACGAAGGCCAGGAAATCGCGGCACGCAACTACTATCGTCCTCAATCCGCAGCCATTGCAAAGAAATATGAAAAGCAGTTCCCAAAAGTGCAGCTGGTCACCATCGATGATTTCGGCGGTTGGCAAAAAGCACAGAAGGCGCACTTTTCTGATGGCGGCGTGTTCGACCAGATTTATCAGAAATAGCATTACCTACAACGGACAGCAGCGGCTTATGGCCGCTGCATAAAGGAATTGATGATGAGTACGGCATTAATCGTAGGCGGTGACCGCATCGAAGGCATCAAGCAGCTACTGGGCAGCTACGGCGTGAAGAAAATCTCGCACTGGACAGGCCGCAAGGCAGGCGACAGCAACAAGATCATCCCGCGCGACACGCGCCTGATCGTGCTGGTAACCGATTGGGTCAGCCACTCCTTCACCGAAAAGGTTAAGCGTGATGCCTCCAGGCGCGGCATTCACATCGTGTATACACCCAATGGACCGACTGCCCTGAAAACGCGCCTGGAAAAACTGCCGGATGAAGTGCTGGAGATTGACTGTAGCGGCTGGATGCCATGTTACGCACGCCATGCAGCGCGCAGCCCCCAACTCATCATTCATTAAAGGAAACATCATGTCTGTACACGCAATCAATGTCCGTAACCAGTTTCGCGGCAGAATCAAGGAAATCGTCCTGGGCTCGGTCGTCTCTGAAGTCGAGGTGGAAACGGCAGTAGGTCTTGTCACCTCGGTCATCACCACGCGTTCCATCACCGAGCTCAACCTGCAGGTCGGCACTGAAGTGCTGGCGCTGGTCAAAGCCACCGAAGTCTCCATCGCCAAGGTTTGAGCCGGGAGCGAATGATGAGCACACAACCCCATATCGAACAGCTCAAGAACCAGCTCAAGGATGCGCTTTACCTGGATCTGGACGACTTCGGTCTTGAAGAGCAGACCTCGGGAGAATTCGCCAGCACCTACCTGGGCATCAAACTCAAAAGCGCATTCCAGCCCATTTACGGCAACGGTGAACTATTCGGGTACGAAGCCCTGCTGCGTCCCTCGCTGGGCGAACAGCAGACAGTCAGCCCCGAATTCGCCTTCGGCTATGCCGAGCAGTCGGGCGGGCTGATCAAGTTTGATCGCATCGCACGCACCCTGCATGTGCTGAATTTCCGCCAGATCTACGCGGATTACGGCCTGCTTTTCCTCAACGTGCATCCGCAGTTGCTGCTCAACGTGACCGCTCACGGCAAGGTGTTCGAGCGCATCCTGCATGCCAACTCAGTCCCCACGCACCGGATCGTCATCGAGATTCCGGAAAGCCGAATCGAGGATGACAGGCAACTGATCCGGGCAGTCGAGAATTACCGCGACCTCGGTTACCGCATCGCCATCGACGGTTTCGGCCAGCGCTATTCCAGCCTCAATCGTTTATGGAAGCTGTCGCCTGAATTCGTAAAGCTGGATAACAGCCTGATCCACGATGCCGAGCGTTACCCGCACGTGAAAAACATCCTGCCGCGGCTGGTGGACATCATCAATACGCTGGGCACGCGCACCATATTCAAGGGCATCGAAACCCAGAAGCAATTGGATATCGCCGTCAACAGCCATAACCCGCTGCTGCAAGGAAATTTTCTCAGTCCGCCGGCGAATGCCAAGGAACTCGCGGTCAGTACTTTCATCCCCAGGCTGACTACCGCCGCATAAGCAATCTCCTCCCTCAGGCCGGCGTAATGCCGGCCATTTTTTCAATACTTGGAGAAATATAAAAATGTTCAGAACAATCATTCTCGCCAGCCTGCTTTTTTCTGCCAGCGCTTTTGCGGAAACCAAGCTGCTCAACGTTTCCTATGATGTCACGCGCGAGTTTTACAAGGATTTCAACGCGGCCTTTGTGCAGCACTGGAAAACCAAAAGCGGTGAAACAGTCACTGTCAGCCAGTCGCACGGCGGTTCCAGCAAGCAGGCACGCGCGGTGGCCGATGGGTTGGAAGCTGACATCATCAGCATGAACCAGGCCACTGATATCGACTTGCTGTATGAACGTGGCAAGCTGATTCCGCAGGATTGGCAGAAACGCCTGCCTTATGGCAGTTCGCCTACGGCATCAACCACCGTGTTCCTGGTGCGCAAAGGCAATCCTCGCAACGTTCGAGACTGGGATGACCTCGTCAAACCCGGCGTCAGCATCATCGTGCCCAACCCTAAAACCTCGGGTAACGGCCGCTACAGCTATCTGGCCGCCTGGGGGTTTGCCTTGAAGAAATCGAACGATCCCGCACAGGCCAAGGATTTTGTCACCAGGCTGTTCAAGAATGTGCCGGTGCTGGACGCAGGCGGGCGCGGTGCCACCACCACATTTGCGCAGCGCGGCATCGGTGATGTACTGCTGACCTTCGAGAACGAGGTTTATCTGATCAGGAAGGAACTGGGCGACCACTTCGATGTGGTGTATCCGAGCAGCAGCATCCTCGCGGAAAATCCGATTTCACTAGTGGACAAGGTCGTGGACAAGCGCAAAACCCGCGCGGCTGCGCAAGCCTATCTCAATTTCCACTATTCAGAAGCCGGTCAGGAGATCGCAGCCAAACACTTCCTGCGCCCGCGTCTGGAATCGGTCGCCGGAAAACATCGCGAGACCTTCAAGCCTATCGAGTTATTCACGGTGGATGAATTATTCGGCGGCTGGAAGAAAGCGCAGCAAACGCATTTCGCCGACGGCGGAATATTCGATCAGATATACCTCAAGTAGCCGCAGGGCTGCTTCGGCGGCCTTTATACTCTAAAAGAATAACAATATAGAAAATCAGTATTTCTGAATCTTAAGCTGCCCTGCTACATTCTCCGCAGTTCCCAACAAGAAAAACTTTATGGCCAAATCGAGAAACATACTGCCCGGGTTTAACCTCTCCCTAGGCTACACCCTGCTCTACCTGAGCCTGCTGGTACTGATCCCGCTGTCTGCTGCATTCTTCAAAACGACAGAGCTGAGCCTGGTCCAATTCTGGGATACGGTGACAGCGCCGCGCGTCATGGCATCCTACAAACTGACCTTTGGTGCCTCACTGTTTGCCGCGCTGTTCAATGTGGTTTTTGGCCTGCTCACGGCCTGGGTGCTGACGCGCTATACATTTTTTGGCAAGCGTGTGCTGGATGCGCTGGTCGATCTGCCGTTCGCGCTGCCCACTGCCGTTGCCGGCATTGCACTGACTGCGATATATGCCGGTAACGGCTGGATCGGTCAATGGCTGGAACCGGCCGGCATCAAGGTGGCTTTCACCCCTCTGGGTGTATTCGTGGCACTGGTCTTCATCGGCTTGCCGTTTGTAGTGAGGACGGTGCAACCCGTGCTGGAAGACCTGGAAGCGGAAATGGAAGAGGCAGCCGCCAGCCTGGGCGCCAACCGTATCCAGACCTTTGTGCTGGTTATTCTCCCCGGATTGTGGCCCGCTCTTTTGACCGGCTTCGCCCTAGCCTTTGCCCGCGCCATCGGCGAATACGGCTCGGTCATTTTCATCGCCGGCAATATGCCCATGGTGTCGGAAATCACGCCGCTCATCATCATCACCAAACTTGAGCAATATGACTACGCCGGTGCCACTGCGGTCGCCGTGGTCATGCTGATCATCTCGTTCCTGCTGCTGTTCGCCATCAATGGGCTGCAATGGTGGAGCAACCGTCGATACACCGCGCGTTAGGAAATCACATGCAAACAACAACGACTGTTTCGCAATTCCAGAGCTACCGGGCCAAGGTCAGCCGCAGCCGCGCACTGTCGGAACCTGCGTGGATACGCTGGACCCTGATCGGCATCACGCTGGTGTTCCTGAGTCTGTTCCTGCTGGTGCCGCTGGCTGCCGTATTCGCCGAGGCATTCCGCAAGGGCATTGAAACCTATGCCGCCGCCATCACGGAACCGGATGCGGTATCCGCCATCAAGCTGACGCTGATCGCTGCTGCCATTGCAGTGCCGCTCAACCTGGTGTTCGGTATCGCGGCAGCGTGGTCCATCGCCAAGTTCGAGTTCAAGGGCAAGAGCATCCTGATCACGCTGATCGACCTGCCTTTCGCCGTGTCGCCGGTGATTGCCGGGCTCATCTATGTGCTCATCTTCGGTTTGCAGGGCTGGTTCGGCGAATGGCTGTCGGAAAATGACGTCAAGATCATCTTTGCCATTCCCGGCATCGTGCTGGCCACCATCTTTGTCACCTTTCCTTTCGTTGCGCGCGAGCTTATCCCGCTGATGCAGGCACAAGGCAAGGAAGAAGAAGAGGCCGCGCTGGTGCTGGGCGCGTCGGGCTGGAAAATCCTGTGGCGCGTGACGCTACCCAATATCAAATGGGGTCTGCTGTATGGCGTGATTCTTTGTAATGCACGCGCCATGGGCGAATTCGGTGCCGTGTCGGTAGTCTCCGGCCATATCCGCGGCCTGACCAACACCCTGCCTTTGCACGTGGAGATTCTCTACAACGAATACAACTATGCGGCCGCTTTCGCCGTGGCCTCCTTGCTGGCGTTCCTGGCCCTGATCACGCTGGCGCTCAAGAGTTATGTGGAATGGCAGAGCGCACGCAATGCCGTCCAGCAGGAAAAGACTGCCGAAGAATAATGGCCGTATAACAAAGGAATCAACATGAGCATAGAAATCCGCAACATTACGAAAAATTTCGGCAGCTTCAGCGCCCTCAACAACGTCACTCTCGACGTTCCCAGTGGCGAACTGGTGGCGCTGCTGGGTCCTTCCGGCTGCGGCAAGACCTCGCTGCTGCGCATCATCGCCGGTCTGGAAACACCCGATGGCGGTCAGATCCGCTTTCATGGGGAAGAAGCGACCGACCGCGATGTGCGCGAGCGCCAAGTGGGCTTTGTCTTCCAGCATTACGCGCTGTTCCGCCACATGACGGTATTTGAAAACGTCGCTTTCGGACTCAAGGTCAGGCCCAAGAAAACGCGTCCGAGCGATGGGGAAATCAGCAGGCGCGTCCATGAACTGCTGGAACTGGTGCAGCTCGACTGGCTGGCGGATCGCTATCCGCCGCAGCTTTCCGGCGGTCAGCGCCAGCGTATCGCCTTGGCGCGTGCACTGGCCGTAGAACCCAAGGTACTGCTGCTGGATGAGCCGTTCGGCGCGCTCGACGCCAAAGTGCGCAAGGATTTGCGCCGCTGGCTGCGCCGTCTGCACGATGAGCTGCATATCACCAGCGTATTCGTTACGCACGACCAGGAAGAGGCGCTGGAAGTCGCCGACCGCATCGTCGTCATGAATCAGGGCAAGATCGAGCAGATCGGTACGCCGCAGGAGGTTTACGATAAACCGGAATCGCCCTTCGTCTACAAGTTCCTCGGCAACGTGAACCTCTTCCACAGTCGCGTACATGCCGGCTGGGCAAAAATAGGCGACCTCGATCTTGAGCTGAATGACCATCATGAAGCCGATAACGCGCCCGCGCTGGCTTATGTGCGACCGCACGACATCGACATCCTGCGCGACAACAGCAACGGTGCAGCCTTTCGGGCCGTCATCAACTATATCCACTCCGTCGGCCCTGTCGTGCGGCTGGAGTTGAGCCGCGAAGACGAGACCGAGCTGATCGAAGCGGAGCTTACGCGCGAGCAGTTCCATCAGCTCAATTTCCGCGAAGGGGAACAGGTCTATGTGAAGCCACGCAACCTGCGCGTTTTCCTGTCCTAGCCGTTTACGAGACATTCGTGTTGGTCTGGCATATCCGTTATAATCCGCTGACTTGGCGATTCCCCCGGATATTCAGACCAACCTCTAATGATCAAGAAACTGCTGCAGCGAGTATTCAACTCGAAACCCAGTAAAAAGCAGGCAAGCCGGAACCCTCCCGACAACAGCGCAGGCAAGGCCAAAAAAATCCCGGTCAAAGCCCACGGCATAGACCGCAGACTTATCAGCCAGGGCGCGCTCAAAACCATCGAAGGCCTGCAGAAAGCCGGATTCGCCGCATATATCGTGGGCGGTGCCGTGCGCGACCTGCTGCTGAATCACCGACCCAAGGATTTCGACATCGCCACCGATGCCACGCCTGAAGAAGTAAATCGGGTATTTCGCCGCTCTCGCATCATTGGCCGGCGTTTCCGTTTGGTGCATGTCATGTTCGGTGCGGAGACCGTCGAAGTCTCCACTTTCCGCGGCAGCCATTTATCCGACAGCGCTGACGCCGATGCCAGAATGGCCGAAAGCGGGCGCATCCTGCGCGACAATGTATTCGGCAACCAGGAAGAAGATGCGCGGCGACGCGACTTCACCGCCAACGCGCTTTATTACGACCCCACGACAGAAAACGTCTACGACTTTCATAACGGCGTGGCCGATATCAAGAGCGGCATGCTGCGCATGATAGGCGACCCCGCACAGCGCTACCGCGAAGACCCGGTGCGCATGCTGCGTGCTGTCAGATTATCCGCCAAGCTCGGCCTCAAGCTCGACAGGGCGACCGAACAGCCCATTCCCAAGCTGGCCGACCTGCTGGCCGATGTACCGCCATCGCGGCTGTTCGATGAAATGCTCAAGCTGTTCCTTTCCGGCCATGCCATCGAAAGCGCCAATGCCCTTCGCCAACACGGGCTGCATCATGGTTTGCTGCCGCTGCTGGATGTGGTGCTGGAGCAACCGATGGGTGAGCGTTTCGTCATGCTGGCGCTCAAGAATACTGACGATCGCGTGCTACTCGACAAGCCGGTTTCACCAGCCTTCCTGTTCGCCACGCTGCTGTGGCACGAAGTGCTGGTCGCCTGGAAAAAATACGAAGCACAAGGCCAGCGACCCATTCCTGCGCTGCACATGGCGATGAACGAAGTCATCGACATCCAGGCTGCAAAACTGGCCATCCATAAGAGATACAGCGCCACCATGAAGGAAATCTGGGGCCTGCAGCCGCGGTTCGAACAGCGCGCAGGGCGCAGGCCTTTCAGCCTCGTCGAACATCCGCGCTTCCGTGCTGCCTACGATTTCCTGCTGCTGCGCTGTGAATCGGGGGAGCTGCCGGAAGAAATCGGCCAATGGTGGACGGATTTTTCCGAGGCAGATACCGCCACGCGCACCAGCATGCTGCTGCCTGATACCGACCCCAAAAAGAAACGCCGTCGCCGCAAAAGAAAGCCTGACGCGCCCGTCATATCCGAATAATGGCGCGCGCTTTCATTGCCATCGGCAGCAATCTGCAGCAACCGCGTTTACAGGTAGTCCAGGCGTTTGAGGGTATTTCGCAATTGCCCTGCACCCGGCTAATCAAGCGCTCATCCCTGTATCGCACGGCGCCAGTGGGTTATGACGACCAGCCCGATTTCATCAATGCCGTCGCCGAGGTTGAGACAGAGCTGCCGCCGTTGGAATTACTGCATGCATTACTTGCGCTGGAAACCGTCCAAGGCCGCGAACGGCCGTTTCCCAATGCGCCGCGCGTGCTGGACCTGGACCTGCTGCTTTACAATGACACCATCATGGATGCCCCTGAACTTACGCTACCGCACCCCCGCATGCACGTGCGCGGATTCGTGATGCTGCCGCTGGCGGAAATTGCGCCTGTACTGTCGATTCCGCAGCATGGCAACGTTGCGGTACTGGCTGGGCAATGCGCAGATCAGGGGGTAGAAAAACTTGCAGATTAAGCTATGGATCTGATCGGAAAATATCACTACATCGTTATTGAAGGGCCCATCGGCAGCGGCAAGACCACGCTGGCGCGCAAGCTGTCCGACAGGTTCTCGGTGGATCTGATGCTGGAAAACGCCGAGACCAATCCTTTCCTGCCCAAGTTCTACCAGGATGCGCCGCGCTATGCCCTACCGACCCAGCTATTCTTTCTGTTTCAGCGCGCGGGACAGATTCGCGACCTGGCGCAGCGCGACCTATTCGCCAAAGCTATCATTGCCGACTTTTTCCTTGAAAAGGACCCGCTGTTCGCGCGCATGAACCTCAACGATGAAGAATTCGCGCTCTACCGGCAGATGTACCAGCAGTTCCATCTGCAGGCGCCAGTGCCCGATCTCGTCATTTATCTGCAAACGCCGGTCGATGCCTTGCTGGAACGCGTCAATCAGCGCGGCATTCATTATGAGCAAGGCATTCCGCGTGAATATTTGGCCCGCCTGGCAGAAGCCTATAGCGAATTTTTCCACCAGTATGATGCAGCGCCGCTCTTGATCGTGAACAACGAGAAGCTCAATATCGCCGAGAACGATGAAGCGCTAGACCTGCTGCTGGAGCGCATCCGGCAGATTCGCGGCACGCGCGAATACTTCAACCCCAACCTGGATTTGTGATGAATCTCGGCACTCTTCGGCAGATGCATGCACGCGGCGAGAAAATCGCCGTGCTGACCTGCTATGACGCCAGTTTTGCCGCGCTGTGCGAAAAGGCCGGGGTTGACGTCCTGCTGGTCGGGGATTCACTGGGCATGGTACTGCAGGGCGCAAGCAGCACGCTTTCGGTGACTTTGCGGGATATGCAATACCACACGCGCAACGTTGCCGCAGGCGCCAAAAACAGCTACATCGTGACTGACCTGCCGTTCGGCACCTATCAGCAGAATCCCGAGCAGGCCCTGCGTACTTCAGTAAAACTTATGGCGGCCGGCGCGCACATGATCAAGCTGGAGGGCGGCGCGCCCATGCTGGAAACTGTGCGCTTCCTGGTCGAACGCGGCATTCCGGTCTGCGGGCATCTTGGCCTGACGCCGCAATCGGTGCACCAGCTCGGTGGTTATCGCGTACAGGGCAAAGAGCAGAAGGAAGCGCAACAATTGCTGACAGATGCCAGAGCGCTGGCCGATGCCGGCGCCAGCATGCTGGTATTGGAAATGGTGCCAGCCAGCCTAGCGCGCCAGGTTACGGAAGACACTTCCATCATCACCATCGGCATCGGCGCGGGACCGGATTGCAGCGGCCAGGTGCTGGTAATACATGACATGCTGGGCATCTATGGCGCCGGAAACCCCGACCACAAAATGCCGCGTTTCGTGCGCAACTTCATGCAGGATGCAGACAGCATCGAACAGGCGATACGCAATTACGTCCAGGCCGTGAAGGACGGCACGTTCCCGGCCGCAGAACACAGCTTCTGATGCAGCTCATCCATACCGTCAAGGAATTGCGTGAGCGGCTTTCCCGCGAAACCTCCATCAGTTTCGTGCCTACCATGGGCAATCTGCATGCGGGGCATCTGCATCTGGTAGAGCTGGCGAGGCAACGTGGCGAATGCGTTGTGGTCAGCATCTTCGTCAATCCGCTGCAGTTCGGGGCCAACGAGGACCTGGCTAGTTATCCGCGCACGCTGGCGGAGGATTGCGCCAAACTGAAAGCCGCAGGCGCAGACATCGTTTTTGCGCCGTCAGAGAAAGAGATGTATCCGGTAGCGCAGACCATGATGGTCACGCCTCCGGCCATTGCCGGCGAGTTGTGCGGCGCCTCGCGGCCCGGCCATTTTGGTGGTGTGACGACCGTGGTGCTCAAGCTGTTCAACCTGGTTCAGCCGCGGGTGGCTGTCTTCGGCAAGAAGGATTTCCAGCAGCTTTTCATCATCCGCGAGCTGGTACGGCAATTCAACCTGCCCGTGAAAATCGTTGCTGGAGAAACCATGCGTGAAGCAGACGGCCTGGCCATGAGCTCTCGCAATGGCTATCTATCGGCAGAATCTCGCGTACAGGCTCCCCAGCTGTACCATGCCTTGCAGCAGTTGGTGCAGCAGGCGCAGGCTGGAAATGACATTCCAGCCGCCGAGGCGGAAGCCATTGCGTTCCTGGCGCGGGCGGGCTGGGCAGTAGACTACATATCCGTGCGCTCCGCCGATAGCCTGTTGCCTCCTGAACCTTTTGAAGACATGCTGATTGTGCTGGGTGCCGCACGGCTGGGCAGCACGCGCCTCATCGACAATATTGAGTTCAAAAGGCATTAAGGGAACTCCCTCGCTTTTTGCGCCACCAAGACTAACTGACTATAATACGCAGGCTTTTAATCTGTAGAATCAAGGGAATCCATGCAAAGAACCATGCTCAAATCGAAGTTGCATCGCGTCCGGGTCACTCACTCGGAGCTGAACTACGAGGGTTCCTGTGCGATTGACGAAGCACTGCTGGAAGCAGCAGACATCCGCGAATACCAGCAGATCGACATCTACAACATCAATAACGGCGAGCGTTTCACCACGTACGCCATCCGCGCCCAGCGCAATTCCGGCACGATTTCCGTCAATGGTGCGGCAGCACGCAAAGCGAGCCCTGGCGACCTTCTTATAATCGCCAGTTATGCCGCTTATACCGAAATCGAGCTGGAAAAATTCAAGCCGCAACTCGTTTATGTGGATGCGAATAATCGCATCACGGCCGAGCGCCGCGAGATTCCGGTACAGGCTGCCTGATCTATTTGCTCCTGCAGTCCTCTTTCCAGCTCTGCCACCCTGGCCTGACAGCCGCCACGCTTATACAAGGATTCCATGGATATTGAAGTAATGAAGGATGCGGTAATTGATGCGCTTGAGGATATCAAGGGCTTCGATATCACCGTGATGGATGTACGCAAGCTGACTTCAATGACCAGTTACATGATCGTCGCCAGCGCCACATCAACTCGCCAGGCCAAGGCCATGGCGGACAGTGTGCGCGAAAAACTCAAGGCCCAGGGCGCCGACCTGCGGGGCGTTGAAGGCGAGAAGGAAGGTGAGTGGGTACTGGTGGACTTGGGCGACATCATCGCTCACATCATGCTGCCGGCGACCCGCGCATACTACAACCTTGAACAACTCTGGGGTGCCGCCGAACAGCAGCGCAAATCCGCCAAGCCCGGCGCAGGCGCCGCTTCAGCTTGAAACTGCGCATCCTCAGCGTCGGTCACAAGATGCCCGGCTGGATTGAGGATGGTTGCAAGGAATATCTCAAGCGCATGCCGCGCGAACTTGCTGTCGAAATCGTTGAAATCAGACCCGACAAGCGAGCATCCAGCAGGAATTCAGATCAAGTACAGGAAGCGGAAGGCAAGCGCATCCTGGAAGCCGCTGGCCGCGACATCCTGATTGCGCTTGATGAGCATGGACAGGAGGTCACCACGCTGCAGCTGGCGGACCGTATGCAGAAATGGCTTGAGGACGGTCGGGATGTGGCGCTGGTTATTGGCGGCGCCGACGGTCTTCATGCGGATGTTAAAAGTCGTGCGGATTGGCTCTGGAGCCTTTCGAAACTTACCTTGCCGCATGCCATGGTACGCGTACTGCTGGCCGAGCAGCTCTACCGTGCCTGTTCCGTACTCAACAATCATCCTTACCACCGCGAATAAGCTACCGTCTGTAATAGCTGGTAAGCGTTTGCACCTCATTTTTCGAGCCCATCACGACCGCAACGCGCTGATGCAGCGCATCCGGCGCTATATCCATGATGCGATGCCGCCCGGTTGAAGCCATTCCTCCTGCCTGCTCCACAATGAAACTCATGGGATTGGCTTCATACAGCAACCTTAGCCTGCCGCCCTGCTTGCGGTTCTTGCTATCAACTGGATAGATGAAAATACCGCCGCGAATCAGGATACGATGAACCTCCGCCACCATGGAAGCAATCCAGCGCATATTGAAGTCCCTGCCGCGCCGGCCCTCCTTGCCTTGCAGGCAATCGTCAATGTAGTTCTGCATGGGCGATTCCCAGAATCGGTAATTCGATATATTGACTGCGAACTCATGCGTATCCGGCGGGATGTGCATGTCCGGGTGCGTAAGCACAAATGCACCCGTATCCCGATCCAGCGTGAACCCCTGCACGCCGTCACCTACCGTTAGCACCAGCATGGTAGATGAGCCGTATATCGCATAGCCCGCGCAAAGCTGCTCGGCACCGGCCTGCAGAAAGCTTGCGTCCGTCGGCGATTCCTGGTCTTGCGGGCAGCGAAGGATGGAGAAAATGCTGCCTACCGAGATATTGGCATCCACATTGGATGAACCATCCAATGGATCGAACAGCACCAGATAGCGCTCGGCATCCTTGCCATTCGACATGGGTTTCCCAGGCGGCACGAATGAGACTTCCATTTCCTCCGAGACTAGTCCGTAGACCAGACCCGACCGTTGCATGAATTCAATAAACACATCATTGGAAATCACATCCAGCTTTTTCTGTTCTTCGCCTTGCACGTTTTGCTCGCCACGACTGCCCATCGTACCGGTCAGCGCACCCCGGTCGATGGCGCGGGATATTTCTTTGCAGGCAGCGGCCACGTCCGCCAGCACCTTTCCCAAACCTATCTTGGCGCTGGGTAGCTCGCTTATGAAATGTGCAATATCAGTCATGTTCGCTCTCAAAACAAAAGGTAGGTAGTCTTGCTTATATTGGATTCAAATGCATAGTTCATGCAGCACAATGGTATCTTTATAAACGGAAAACACCTTTTTTTGTGTGGGTAAAACAGTAGACAACAGTATTGCGCTCGGATACAGTTCACGTGAATGGAGAAATCTCTCTATTAAAATAATAATCACATGGAACCACGCATGCGCACTAATATAACGGGAGTATTTGTCAGCCTGCTCATGGCTGCATCACTGGTTGGCTGTGCCACCCAGGCCAACAGAGACCCGCTTGAAGGTCTGAATCGGGGTATCTACAAATTCAACGATGTCGCAGACAAGGCTGTAGTCAAGCCGGTTGCCGGTGCATACAAGGCAGTCGTGCCAAGCCCGGTGCGCACAGGTGTCAATAATTTCTTCGACAACCTGTCCACGTTGACCACCATGATCAACAACCTGCTGCAATTCAAGTTCGGCAAGGCAGTGGATGATGCAGGCCGGTTTGTCATCAACACCACCTTCGGCGTAGCTGGCCTGATTGATGTCGCCTCCAAGGACGGCGTGGTCAAGCATAATGAGGATTTCGGTCAGACTCTGGGACATTGGGGTGTAGGTCCAGGCCCTTATCTGGTCCTGCCATTCAAAGGCCCAAGCACACTGCGTGATACAGGTGGCGCTGCTGTCGACTTTGCATTCTTTGATCCAATCCACTATGTGGATCATGTGCCAACCCGCAACTCAATGTATCTCGTCAAGGTTATCGACACCCGCTCGCAATACCTGCCCGCCAGCGACCTGCTGGATGAAGCTGCGCTCGATCCGTATGCTTTCATGCGCGATGCCTATCTGCAGCGCCGTGAAAGCCAGGTTGAGGATGGCGCTGTCAGCAAGCGCGATAATTCGTTCTATGACGAAACTGAGCCGGATGATACTTCAGCAGTTGAGGATGACGCGGCTCTAGCAGAAACATCCAAGTAAAACCGTAGGCACTCAAAAAAGCCCTGTCATACAGGGCTTTTTTTATTTTCATACAACTTATTCAGCTGCCTATTCGCCGGCCACGGTCATGCGCTCAATAAGGATGGACCCGGTCTGTTTGGAGCCCTGAGCCAGAACATCATTGCCGATGGCGACGATCTGCTGGAACATTTCCCGCAGGTTGCCGGCAATCGTGATTTCTTCCACGGGATAGGCAATCACGCCATTCTCCACCCAAAAACCGGCCGCGCCGCGCGAATAATCGCCCGTAACCATATTGAGCCCATGCCCCAGCAATTCGGTCACCAGCAGGCCTGTGCCCATGGTTTTGAGCAGGCCGTTGAAATCAAGGTCGCCGGACTCGACGATCAGGTTGTGGTTACCGCCTGCATTGCCCGTGGTCTGCATGCCAAGCTTGCGGGCTGAGTAGCTGGACAGCATATAGCCCTGTAGCACGCCATCCTTGATCAGGTCCCGCTGCACGGTCGTCACGCCTTCGTTATCAAAAGGCGCGCTGGCCAGGCCGCGCTTCAGATAGGGTTCTTCGCGGATATTGACGATGCCGGACATGACCTGGGTACCCAGCGTATCGAGCAGGAAGGAAGACTTGCGATAGAGGTTGCCGCCGGAAATGGCGCTCACTAGATGCGAAATCAGCCCGGATGCCAGCGGCGCTTCGAACAGCACTGGTACCTGTACGGTCTTCAGTCGACGACCGCCAAGCCTGCGCACTGTCCTCTCCCCCGCTACACGCCCGATGGCTTCGGCGGATTCCAGATCGGCGGGGTTACGCGCATTGCTGTACCAGTAATCGCGCTGCATGTTCTCGTCGTCTTCCGCAATCACCGAGCAACTGATGCTGTGGCGCGAGCTGGCATAACCTTCATTGAAGCCATGCGTATTGGCGTAAGCGAACATGCCTTCATAAGCGGAGACGCTGGCACCTTCTGAATTGTTGATGCGGCTATCAACGCTGCGCGCCGCCTGCTCGCATCTCTTGGCCAACTCCAGTGCCTCTTCCACCGGCAGGTTCCAGGAATGAAGCAGGTCCAGATCCGGTATGTCACGCGCCATCAACTCAGCATCTGCGAGACCGCAGAAAGGGTCTTCAGCCGTATAGCGCGCGATGTTGCAGGCTGCCGCAACCGTGTCTCGCAATGCGTCAGCTGCCAGATCGGAAGTGCTCGCGTGGCCACGCCTCTGACCGAAATACACAGTGACTGACATGCCCTTATCGCGGTTGTATTCGATGTTCTCCGTTTCGCCCATGCGCACGGAAACATTCTGTCCCGAGCCCAGGCTGATCTCCGCTTCGGCAGCCGTTGCGCCGCTGGATTTGGCGAGACGCAGGACTTCCTCACTCAGCTGTTTCAGATCATCAAGGGAATAGGTAAACCGCGGCTCAGTCACAAATAGCTCTCCATAAAGCTGATATCATACCTCACCATGAAACCCAGCCAGTCAACACCCGCTCCAGATAACGCGTCCAGACACGATCCGGCGATTGATGAGGTAGCGCCGGACACCGTCAGCAAAACCAAGCGCAAGGCTGCGATGGAAGCATTGCAGGATCTCGGCGGCAAGTTGATCGAGCTGCCCAAGGACAAGCTGGACAAGCTGGATCTGCCGGAAACTCTTCGCGATGCCGTGCTAGAGGCGCGTCGCATCACTTCGAATGGCGCCATCCGCAGGCAGATGCAATATATCGGCCGCCTGATGCGTGAAGTGGATACCGAACCTATCGCCGATCAGCTGCAGCGCTGGGAAGGCAAACATACTGCTGAAAATGCACATTTTCACCAGCTTGAGCGCTGGCGTGAGCGATTGCTAAAGGAAGAAAGTGCTGTGGCCGAATTCATGCGTCTCTATCCGCAGACCAACAGCCAGCAACTGCGTACATTGATACGCAACAGCCAGCGCGAGTATGCTGCCAACAAGCCCCCGAAAAGCAGCCGGGAACTGTTCAGGCTGTTGCGCGACATTACCGAAGCCGAACCCGGCGAGGCGTAGCTGACGCCGAAATCCTTAATCGCGCACCTTCAACTCTTCGTCATCCTTAGGCTCCGCCACTAGCCATAGCCACGTCACTCCGATGAGCCCGGCAAGCAGTGAGGCCGCGAGAATGCCGGTTTTCGCCAGCACCAGATAGTCGACATGATTGTAAAAACCCAGCTCGGCAATGAAGATGGACATGGTGAATCCGATACCGCCCAGCACCGCCACCCCGGCAATCTGGGTGAACCGTGTCGCAGTGGGGAGCTCGGCAATGCCCAGCCTGATGGCCAGCCAGCAAGCGCCCGTGATGCCGACAAACTTGCCAACCAGCAGCCCGAACATGACTCCGAGCGTGATGGGATGAGCCAGGGTTTCGCCCCATGAGGATAGCCCCAGTGGAATGCCGGCATTAAATAAGGCGAATATAGGAATCACCAGAAAGGCAACCGGCAGATGCCAGTCGCGCTCCAGGCTCTGCAGCGGCGTCTGTACGCCCTTGACGCCGTCTTCCAGCGCCTGCACCACCGTTCCCAGTTTTTCATTGGTCATGATATTGCCGCCTGATTTATGGCTGGTATCGAAACGGGACATTAGCTCGCTGACATAACGGCTGAACAGACCAGGGTTGTATTTGGGACGTGCTGGCACTGTGAATGCGCCGAGCACACCCGCTAGCGTGGCATGCACCCCCGACTGCAACATGGCGTACCACAACAGCACCGCAATGCAAAAATAGGGAATCACCCGGCGAATACCGGCAAAGTTGAATATGACCAGCGTCGCCACCAGCAGTCCTGCAATCCCCAGCCAGGCCATGGAAAGTTCACTGGTATAAAACAGTGCGATCACCAACACGGCGCCCAGGTCGTCAACAATGGCCAGCGCGACCAGGAATGTTACCAGTGCCTTGGGCACGCGATTCGCGAGCAATGCCATGGCGCCCACCGCGAAGGCAATGTCCGTCGCCATGGGAATGCCCCAGCCACGTGACGCATCGCCAGCGGGATTGAACGCGAAGAAAATCAGGGCTGGGACGACCATGCCGCCAATCGCGGCCACAATGGGAAGTGCGGATTTTCGTACATCGGCGAGTTCGCCCACCAGCATCTCGCGCTTGAGTTCCATGCCGACGACGAAAAAGAACAGCGCCATCAAGGCGTCATTGACCCAGTGATGCAGCGACATTTCCAGCCTGAAGCTTCCGACATGGAACCCCGCCAGAGTGTGAACGAGATGCTGATATGTTGCTGCGAGATCGCTATTGGCAAGAACCAGCGCCAGGATAGCAGCGCCCATGAGCAGCAGGCCGCTGGTGGTCTGGCGGTGAATGAATTCTTCGAACGGAGATAAAAGTCGGGTAAAGGTCTTTTCCCATGGCGCGTAAATCACGCCCTCATCTTCCAGCGGCAGCTTTTCCTTCTTCATTAGATTCCTGGCTTCTCATTCTTGTTGATGCGGCAGAGCTATTTGCTCGCCGTCGTGCTTCTTGCATTCAATTGTACCGGTATATGCAATATGCCTTGCCCGCGCTGCACATCCATATTCGACTTCTGCCCTGCATACCGTTGGGCCGCTTGAGTTAACGAAGACGGGCTCTTGAGCTCAACTTCGCCCAGACGCTTGAGTATATCTCCCTCCAGGATGCCTGCCTTATCAGCAGGGGAATCATGAATGACGGCAATCACCCTGAGGCCATCGGTCTCACCATCATCCGCCGGGCCGGTAACGTGCACACCCAGCAATGGCGGTCTGAGTTTTGCCCAGTATGAGGCAAAATAGTTATAAGTGTCCGTGGATTCGACCTTTGCGGTATCCAGGTTTTCACCCTTTTTCACCTGCTCGCGCAATTGCTGAACCTGTACGCCGGCCGGCACTTCACCCGCCAGGCGTGTATAGACCAGCGCGACGTCGGCTTTCACTTCTTTTGCATGTTGTTCGAGCAGCGCCGGCGGAACATCTACACCTGCCAGGAATTCGGTTTGCCCCAGCATGTCGTAGCCGTTCTCCAGCATGCGCTGGTAATCCACGACCTGGTCTTCACCGCGGTACACTTTGGGACCGGCAGCGTCAGGCTGCAATGCCGCAGCCGGCAGGTCCCGCTTTACGAATGACTTGGCGAAAGGGTTTTCGCTGGCCGGACCTGGAGCTTCCGCCAGATTCATGTCAACAGGGGCTTCCTGCGCTTTCGGCGTATTGGCACAACCAGCGAGTTGCAGGGTTAGCAGAGAGGCGAGTATAAGCATGGCACGGGTCGGCATGATTTTCCCTTTCGACGGGATACGTGAAGGCTGCAGGACTTGGTAATGATATGATTAAAGCCCGAATTTTTCAGTACTTAAGTGAACACACGGCATGTCGGAATCATTGATACGCATCGGTCTCGTTTCCATCAGCGATCGCGCCTCCAGCGGTGCATATGAGGATAAAGGGCTGCCAAGCCTCAAGGAATGGCTGGCAGCCGCGCTGCGCACGCCATGGGAGGCGACCGCCCGCATCATTCCCGACGAACAGGCAGAGATCGAAGCTACTCTGCGCGATCTGATCGATCAAGAAAAATGTTCGCTGGTGCTCACAACTGGCGGTACCGGCCCATCGCCGCGCGATGTCACGCCCGAAGCGACACTGGCAGTGGGCGACCGGATCATGCCAGGCTTCGGCGAACAAATGCGGCAGATCAGTCTCAATTTCGTGCCTACCGCCATCCTGTCGCGGCAGGTAGCGGTCATTCGCAAGCAAAGCCTCATCATCAACCTGCCGGGGCAACCCAAGTCCATCGCCCAGACGCTGGAAGGCCTGAAGGATGAAGAAGGCAATGTCAGCGTACACGGAATCTTTGCGGCCGTGCCCTACTGCCTCGATCTCATCGGCGCTCCATACATCGAAACAAATGAAGCCATCGTCAAGGCCTTCCGTCCGAAATCTGCAGCGAAGCCTGCATAATGGCTACCGAATTCGACCTCATCCGCAAATATTTCTCACGACCCACGCGGCAGACGCCGCTGGGCATTGGTGACGACGCCGCCCTGATTGCACCGGCAAACGGCATGGCGCTGGCTGTTTCGGCGGATATGCTGGTCGCCGGCACGCATTTCCTGCCGGAGGTCAATCCCTACCACGTGGGCTGGAAATCGCTGGCGGTGAATCTGTCCGACATGGCTGCCATGGGTGCCTTGCCCAAGTGGGCAACGTTGGCGATAGCCCTGCCGCAAGCCGATGAAACCTGGGTAGAACAATTCGCCGCCGGATTCTTCATGTGCGCCGACAAATACCAGGTGGACCTGATCGGCGGCGACACCACGCGCGGGCCGCTGACCATCAGCGTCCAGATCATGGGGGAAGTACGGGCCAACCAGGTATTGCTGCGCTCGGGTGCAAAACCGGGAGACGATATTTGGGTCTCCGGCAAACTGGGCGATGCGGCATTGGCATTGGCGGCCTTGCAAGGGCGGTATGCCTTAAGCCAGGATGAACTGGACGCATGCCTGCCCGCGTTCAACACGCCTCAGCCGCGCGTGGAACTGGGCTTGTTATTGAACATGATGGTACACAGCGCGATTGATATCTCGGACGGTCTGCTGGCCGATCTCGGCCATATCCTCGCGGCATCCAGCGTAGGCGCAGACATCAGCCTGCAATACGTCCCCTGCTCCGACATCGCCAGAAGCCGTCTGCATGATGCGGAAATCCAGCAGATGGTGCTGGCCGGTGGCGACGACTATGAGCTATGCTTCACCGCGCCTGTGCGCAACCATGCCGAAATCGCCAAGATGGCTACGCTCATAGGCGTTCCGCTGACCCGCATCGGCAGCATTACCGAGGGGCCGGGCCTGACCGTGCGCGGCCTGGATAACCAGATAATCAAAATCAATAAACCGGGGTTCGATCATTTCGCCTGACAGACAGTTATTGCGCCAGCCATCCCATCTTCTAGCATTCGGTTTCGGCAGTGGCCTTGTGCCATATGCGCCAGGCACCGCCGCCACGCTCATTGCTATGCCCCTCTTTCTGCTGCTGATGCAGGCACCCGAGCTGGTGCACTACACCACGCTGACCGTATTGTTCGTATTGGGCATCCCCATCTGCGCCAGAACCAATGCGGCATTGGGCGTGTTCGATCACCGGAGCATCGTCTGGGACGAGATCGTAGCCTTCATGCTGGTGCTGGAATTCACACCGGAAGCTCCGGAATGGTGGCTCGCAGCCTTTCTGCTGTTCCGCCTGTTCGATATCTGGAAGCCCTTCCCCATCCACTATTACGATATGCGCATCAAGGGCGGCTTCGGTGTGATGTTTGATGATCTGCTGGCGGCGATTTACAGCATCGCCAGCCTGAAAGGTTTGGAATGGCTGACGATGCATTACTGAAGCTGAGCAACGAGCTAGGCATTGCGCTGCAGAAACGGCACTGGTCTCTGGCGCTGGCGGAATCGTGTACCGGCGGATGGGCCAGCCAGGTAGTCACCGCGAGCAAGGGCAGCTCCAGCCATTTTGAACGCGGATTCGTCACCTATAGCAATTTGTCCAAAACCGAGATGCTCGGTGTTTCGGAGAAAACGCTGGAAACTCATGGCGCCGTGAGTGAAGAAACTGCCCGGGAAATGGCAGCTGGGGCGCTATCCCACAGCAATGCACAGATTGCTGCCGCCATCACTGGCGTCGCCGGTCCTGATGGCGGTACGCCAGACAAACCCGTGGGCACCGTCTGCTTCGCCTGGGCTACGATTGATGGCGTCCTGAAGAGCGAAACCTGGCACTTCGACGGCGACCGCGAAGCTGTCCGCTACCAGTCTGTCCAGACAGCGCTGGAAGGGGTTTCAAGCTTACTTTAGTGCTTGATTTATGGAATAATCACAGCCTTTTATAGCCGCAAAAAACACGGGGGCAGAAACACATGGACGAGAACAGAAGTAAGGCGCTGGCCGCAGCACTCTCGCAGATCGAGAAACAGTTCGGCAAAGGCTCCATCATGCGCATGGGGGATACGGATGTGGCCACCGACATCCAGGCCGTTTCTACCGGCTCGCTCGGCCTTGATATTGCACTTGGCATTGGTGGTTTGCCGCGCGGCCGTATCGTCGAAATCTACGGACCTGAATCCTCCGGCAAAACTACACTTACGCTTTCCGCCATTGCCCAGGCGCAGAAGGCCGGTGGCATCGCGGCCTTCATCGACGCTGAGCACGCACTCGATACACAGTACGCGCAGAAACTGGGCGTGAATGTCTCCGAACTGCTGGTTTCGCAGCCCGACACCGGCGAGCAGGCACTTGAAATCGCCGACATGCTGGTGCGTTCCGGTTCGGTGGATATCGTTGTCGTCGACTCCGTTGCCGCCCTGACTCCCAAGGCGGAAATCGAAGGCGAGATGGGCGATTCGCACATGGGCTTGCAGGCACGATTGATGTCGCAAGCACTGCGCAAGCTGACGGCCAACATCAAGCGCACTAACACGTTGGTCATCTTCATCAACCAAATCCGCATGAAGATCGGCGTCATGTTCGGCAACCCGGAAACCACCACCGGCGGTAATGCGCTCAAGTTCTACGCCTCCGTACGTCTCGACATCCGTCGCACCGGCGCCATCAAGAAGGGTGACGAAGTCATCGGCTCCGAGACCCGCGTGAAGGTGGTCAAAAACAAGGTAGCGCCTCCATTCAAGCAGGCTGAATTCGACATCCTCTACGGCGAAGGCATTTCCAAGGAAGGTGAAATCATCGAGCTCGGCTCCAACCTCAAGCTGGTTGAAAAAGCCGGCGCCTGGTACAGCTACAAAGGCGAGAAGATTGGCCAGGGCAAGGATAACGCTCGCGAGTATCTCAAGGAACATCCGGAAGTTGCCGATGAAATCGACGCCAAGATCCGCGCCAATGCCAAGATGAACCTGGATTCCGTGGTCAAGACCACCGGACCGGAAGAAAGCGACGATTAGCTCCAGGCCCACAATCAGTTTGAGAGAACGCGCGCTGGGCTTCCTGTCGCGGCGCGAATATTCCTACAAGGAACTGGAACAGAAATTACGCGGTTTCGCGGAAGAGAGCGACGATCTGCCCGCGTTGCTGGAGGACTTCAAGAAACGCGGCTGGCTTTCCGAAGAACGTTACACCGAGCAGATTGTGCATGCGCGCAAGGGCAAATTCGGCAGTCTGCGCGTGGCACATGAGCTGCGCGAACACGGTGTGGCGGAGGAATTGATCAGCAAGGCGGTAGCGGAGGTGAAAACGGATGAGGTGGCGAATGCGCGCGCCATTCACCGCAAGAAATACAAGGCACCGCCCGCAAATCGCGAGGAATGGGCTAAGCAAGCGCGATTCCTGCAAAGCCGGGGTTTCGGTTTTGATGTGATCAAGCAGGTATTACGGGACGACCCGGACGAAGACTTTTAAGAAGATTTTGATGAAGAGCAATCCCAGCAGCAATGAAATAAGACAGGCCTTCCTGGACTTTTTTGCCTCCAAGGGCCATCAGGTCGTGTCGTCCAGCTCGCTAGTCCCCGCCGGCGATCCCACGCTGCTGTTCACCAACGCAGGCATGAATCAGTTCAAGGATGTATTCCTCGGCTTCGACAAGCGTCCCTATACGCGTGCTGCAAGCTCCCAGAAATGCGTACGCGCCGGCGGCAAGCACAACGACCTGGAAAACGTCGGTTACACCGCGCGCCACCATACGTTCTTCGAAATGCTGGGCAACTTCAGCTTCGGCGATTATTTCAAGAAGGACGCCATCCATTACGCCTGGGAGTTGCTGACCGAAGTCTTTCAGCTGCCAAAGGAACGGCTCATGGTTACGGTGTATGCCGAGGACGACGAAGCTTACGACATCTGGACCAAGGAGATCGGCTTGCCGTCCGAGAAAGTTGTGCGCATTGGCGACAACAAGGGCGCGCGTTACGCCTCGGATAATTTCTGGATGATGGGCGACACCGGCCCATGTGGCCCATGCAGCGAAATATTCTACGACCACGGCGCGCACATTCCGGGCGGGCCGCCGGGCTCTCCTGACGAAGACGGCGACCGTTTCATTGAGATCTGGAATAACGTGTTCATGCAGTTCAACCGCGATGAAGCTGGCGTTATGCATCCTCTGCCCAAGCCCTCTGTCGATACCGGCATGGGGCTGGAGCGCATCTCTGCCGTTCTACAGGGCGTACACGCCAATTATGAAATCGATTTGTTCCAGGGCCTGATCAAGGCCGCGGCACGCGAAACCAGAACCACTGATCTCGACAGCCCTTCTTTGAAAGTATTGGCCGACCACATCCGCGCCTGCTCCTTCCTGATCGTCGATGGCGTGATTCCGGGCAACGAGGGCCGCGGCTATGTGCTACGCCGTATCATCCGCCGCGCCATCCGCCACGGCTACAAGCTGGGTGCGCGTGCTGCATTCTTCCACAAGATGGTTGCCGACCTCGCGGTAGAGATGAGCGGCGCCTATCCCGAGCTGGTTTCAAATCAGGCCCGCATTACTGACGTGCTGCGCCAGGAAGAAGAGCGCTTCTTCGAAACCATCGAAAACGGCATGGCCATTCTGGAAGCCGAGCTGGGTCAAATGGCCAAATCCGGCTCCAGGGTTTTCAATGGCGAAACCGCATTCAAGCTGCACGATACCTATGGATTCCCGCTCGACCTCACTGCTGATATCTGCCGCGAACGCGGCGTGACCGTAGACTCTGCCGGATTCAATGCAGCCATGGCACGCCAGAAGGAGCAGGCACGCGCTGCCGGCAAGTTCAAGATGGCGGCCAATCTGGAATATGCAGGCCCTAGCACTACATTCCATGGCTACGAAAAACTGGAAGCGCCAGCCCAGGTGCTCGCGCTTTACAAGGATGGCGCTGTCGTCAATGAGCTCAATGAGGGCGATATGGGGATTGTGGTACTGGACCACACACCCTTCTATGCCGAGTCTGGCGGCCAGGTGGGCGATCAGGGCGTGCTGCAGGGTGCTGATGGCATATTCTCGGTCGAAGATACGCAAAAGCTGCAGGCCACTGTGTTCGGCCATCACGGCACGCTCAAGACCGGCAGCCTCAATGTCGGCAGCCAGATCACGGCCAAGGTTGACCTGATTGCACGCGGCCGCACCATGCGCAATCACTCCGCCACCCACCTCATGCACAAGGCATTGCGCGAAGTGTTAGGCAACCACGTGCAGCAAAAGGGTTCGCTGGTGGATGCCGAAAAAACGCGCTTCGACTTCGTGCATAACGCGCCGATGACGGACGAACAAATCCGCAAGGTGGAACAGCTCGTCAATGCCGAGATTCTGGATAACCATGCCACGCAGGCGCGCGTGATGCCGATCGATGAGGCTCAGAAAACCGGCGCCATGATGTTGTTCGGCGAGAAGTATGGCGATGAAGTACGCGTGCTGGATATCGGATCATCGCGTGAGCTGTGCGGCGGTACCCATGTGACGCGCACGGGCGACATCGGATTTTTCAAGGTGACCGGTGAATCCGGCGTAGCCGCCGGCGTGCGCCGTATCGAAGCAACAACAGGCGATACCGCTGTTGCCTATATCCAGCAAGAAGAAGCCCTGCTTACGAAAGCCACGTCAATGTTCAAGGCACCGCCGCAGGAGTTGCCGGGCAAGATCAGTCAGCTATTGGAAAACGTGCGTGCTCTAGAAAAAGAGCTGGAGCGCCTCAAATCGAAAGCTGCCGCAAGCCAGGGTGATGAGCTGCTTAATCAGGCAGTCGATGTTGCCGGAATCAAGGTATTGGCCGCAAAACTGGATGGCGTGGATGCCAAGGGTCTGCGCGATGTCGCCGACAAGCTCAAGGACAAGCTGGGTCGCTGCGCGCTGCTACTGGCAGTGACGGAAGGCAGCAAGGTCAGCCTGGTCGCCTCCGTAAGCAAGGACCTGACCGACAAGGTCAAGGCCGGCGAGCTGGTGAATTTCATCGCTATGCAGGTGGGCGGCAAGGGCGGGGGTCGCCCTGACATGGCCATGGCGGGCGGCACGGATGCCAGCCAGTTGCCCCAGGCCTTGGCATCAGTGCCGGGCTACATTCAACAACAACTAGGTTAGAAATTCCTCTATGGCATTAATCGTACAGAAATATGGCGGCACTTCGGTCGCCAATCCCGAGCGCATCCGTAATGTGGCGCGTCGGGTAGCGCGCTTCCGGGCACTGGGCCATCAGGTCGTGGTTGTGGTTTCCGCCATGTCCGGCGAAACCAACAAGCTCATCGCGCTCGCCAAGGAAATCATGCCGGATCCAGATCCGCGCGAGCTGGATGTGCTGGTCTCCACCGGCGAACAGGTCACTATCGCGCTGCTGTCACTGGCCCTGATGGACCTCGGCGTCAAGGCCAAGAGCTATACCGGTGCGCAGGTGCGCATATTGACGGATGCAGCCCATACCAAGGCGCGCATTCTGCAGATTGACGAAGACAACATCCGCCGCGATCTGAACGCAGGCAACGTCGTCGTCGTCGCTGGTTTCCAGGGCGTGGACGAAGCCGGCAACATCACCACGCTGGGGCGCGGCGGCTCGGATACAACAGGTGTAGCACTGGCTGCCGCACTCAAGGCGGATGAATGCCAGATCTATACTGATGTGGACGGCGTCTATACCACCGACCCGCGTATCGTGCCCGAGGCCCGCAGGCTCAAATCCATCACCTTCGAGGAAATGCTGGAAATGGCCAGCCTGGGCTCCAAGGTGCTGCAGATCCGCTCGGTCGAATTTGCAGGCAAGTACAAGGTCAAGCTGCGCGTGCTTTCCAGCTTCGAGGAAGAAGGCGAAGGCACGCTGATTACATTTGAGGATGAAAACATGGAACAACCCGTTATTTCCGGTATCGCTTTCAACCGTGATGAAGCCAAGGTCACTGTACTCGGTGTGCCCGATCGTCCCGGCATCGCTTACCAGATTCTGGGCCCGATCGCCGATGCCAACATTGATGTGGATATCATCATCCAGAACGTTGCTGCTGACGGCACCACCGACTTCACTTTCACTGTGCACAAAAACGAGCTGCAGAAAGCGCTTGGCATCCTCAAGGCCGTGCAGGCTCACATCGGCGCACGTGAAGTGACCGGCGCCGACAACATCGCCAAGGTTTCCATCGTGGGTGTAGGCATGCGCTCGCACGTCGGCATCGCCAGCCTGATGTTCCGTACGCTGGCTGAGGAAGGCATCAACATCCAGATGATTTCCACTTCCGAAATCAAAATTTCGGTCGCCATCGAAGAGAAATACATGGAGCTCGCCGTTCGTGTGCTGCACAAGGCATTCGAGCTGGAAGAAGCCTAAACGCTCTGATATATCACGCCGCATTCCATTGATTTTTGCGGGCTTTAGCACGGAAGCCGGTTTGATTTTTGGGTGATACTCTAGTAGTATCACGGCCTTCGCGGAGAGATGGCCGAGAGGTCGAAGGCACTTCCCTGCTAAGGAAGCATACGGGCTTAACCCTGTATCGAGGGTTCGAATCCCTCTCTCTCCGCCATTAACGTGAGTGCGGCTTTCACGTATAATTCGCTTAAGTTTTTGCGCCCGTAGCTCAGCTGGATAGAGTACTTGGCTACGAACCAAGGGGTCAGGAGTTCGAATCTCTTCGGGCGCGCCAAACAAACAAAGGGTTAGCTTCGGCTAGCCCTTTGTCATTTCTGGCTCTACGCCGTAGATGCGTCGCTGTGTAACTTCACTATAGTCCTACATCGCGGGAAATTTCTGCAGCCCCAAAACTGCCCACTCCTTCCTGACCGACGAATGAGTTTGATTCCACAAGAAGGGCACGTGGGGGTCCGGTAGTCGCCGGCTACTGCAAACGCAAGAAGTTGTTCTCGCTTGGTATCGGGAAGCTTTAGGATCATAGACAGGAATTTAGGCCCATTCACCAGGAAAAGCTTGTCTCTATGCTCTTCTGCGAACCGCATAGCCTCTTTCGTAAAGTCATCCGTTGCCATGAAGATGCCCTTGCCAGCTGCTTCATGAGCCATAACACCAAATAGCTCTCGGACTGGCTTAACCCCGATCAGACTGGTCCAGGCTTTACACTGTATTGCATACTCAAGCTTACCCCCCTCACTCGAGTAAATTCTTGCATCAATCCCTCCATCGGAGCCATGAGAGACTGTTTCTACCTTTTTGCCCAATAACCTGAAATATTCTCCACAGACCATCTCGAAGCGCTTCCATTCAAGATCTTTCAGCAGTTGAATTGACCAGGTAGGCGTTAAGGGTCTCGGTGATGGAGCTGCATTGAATGCTTGATTGGAAGCAATCGAATAGTCCGTTTGGTTACTCTCCCTGGAGGAGACCCCCCGGCCATAGGAGATGATACCTGGTATTAAAAAAACCCATGCAAATGGCGCAATCGCTGAAATTGCTTTGCCCAGAGGAGTCAGCAGTGGAGAAATAAAAAAAGCTGGGATGATCCATCCAGCGACCCCATATAAGATCACAGCAATGGCTAGGCTAACTTGCCAAGGCGCATTGACTAAGCTTTCAAATAACCCTATGCGTTCCCTATGGTGCCTTTTTCTCACGCCCACCCCCTGATAGAAACTGTCTTAATTCTATAATACTTATCTATGCTGTTATGGATGCAATGCAGCACCTCAGCAAGCAGTCAGAATAGCGCGCCATAAGATCAAATCTTGCAGCACATCATGAGGTACAGGCAAAAAAATCGTGGTTGCAGCCAAGCTGCGAACCACGATACAGGGGGAGTCTTGAATGTTGTGAGCCGTTTACATCGTGCCCAGGATATTGATGAACCAGCCGCGGCTACGATATGACATATCGGTCAAGTCATCCGAGTAGTCCGTGAAGTTGTACCCGATACCTGCCTTCACATGGTTTCCCATGTGTCGGTATATCCCAACCAGAGCGCCGGCCTTGGCATCTTCTGCTTCGGTCGCGCGCAGGTTGCGGATTTCGAACAGCGCATCCCATTCCTTCACGAAGTGCCAGTCGGCTCGCAGGATGATCAGGTCGGCCTTGCTGTTGAACCATTCGCCGTCGACCTTGTTGTCCTTCAGCTCGCCAATACGCATGGCGTACTTGCCGCCGATCGAAAGCCAGGGCTTGAGGTCGTAGATGGTATCCACTGAGAACACCTGGCTGCGCTGCGCGTAATCCGCAATCAGGCCTGAAGGCGCCAGCTGGCCCGGCGAAGGCAGGTTGTAGAAGTTGGTGTACTTGAACAGCGTGTTCCACTTGTCGTTGTCGACAGGTCGGAAAGCTGCGCCCAGCACCAGCTCATGATAATCGCCGTCGAAGAACGCACCCTGCGTATTGTTCGAAATCGAGAAGTTCGCCTTTCCTAACAAACGCCATGCGGGCGTCGCCTGATAGCCTAGCGAATTCCGAACCAGCCATGTCTTGCGCTCGCCGGCGGTGTTGCTGTCCTCATCGCGGAACTCAATGTTGCCGGCATATTTCGTATTGTCGCGCCTGTAAGCAACCGAAGCGCTTACAGCACGCCGCTTGAGATCGCCTGCGAGCGGATCAGACAGCTCACCAACCTCACCCTTGCCTCCTATGGTCCAGTAATCATTAGCCGCAAAATCAAGGCCAAAGGCATGGATGAGGCTTTGCGGACCAGCTCCATTGGTTCGGCGGGTTTCACCGAACACGCGCATCTCATCTGAAACACGATAGGAGGAGCCGTTCACAAAGGTACCGTGACGACCACGATACAAGCTGTCAGGACGCTCTGTTTCAATCAGGTAATTGGTGTAAGCATTGCTGCGGTCGGACAAGCGGTAGTCTGCGCCCAATTTGACGCCAGGCCCCAGGTTGCCGTGCGAACCTTCCGCCACCAGCTTGATGCGATCTGTCACCTGCCAGCTCATACCCAGGCCGGCGCGGTTGTTAGGATCACGTTCTTCATCACGCGCAACTGTACCCTGCACATAACCATAGGCTGCCCAGGCCTCCGGCTCACCGGGGACCTCGGCATCTTCCTTCAGCGGCGTGTAGTCCAGGCGCACCTGTGCGTCCGTACGGTCGCCATTCTGGGATAGGATGTCGCTGGCATTCCGCACATGCACGTTGCGCCCATCCTGGCGTACGGCGACGCCGAGTTCCCATTCCGGGTTGAGCTTCTCGCGCACGCCGGCCTCAACCGCGACAACATCCATGCTATCGGAGCTCTGAGTATCGCCCTTCACGTCCAGCTGTGTGGTCTCCGTGATCTGCACATTGGCTTTGACGCCCTGCTGCGATAACGCCTCGCCGTTATAGGTGATTTGCCCCGGACCCGAGAAACCGCGTTGGCGCTCCTGGGCATAGGCGGTAATCGTGCCCTCGCCATTCTCCGTTACCTCAGCCAGATCAACTTCAGCTTCCACACGATAGGCATTGGCATCCGCGTCTGGTGGCGTATTCAAACCGTTGAAGGCAAAACCGCCATCCAGCGAGCTGAAGCTTCCCTCACCTGAGCCTTCTGACCGTGCAGCTTCCAGCCGGATATAGGTACCCGGCTTATAGCGCAAAGTGGTGTCAATGCCGCCGAGCTTCTGCTCGGTCGCATCTTCGCCCTGCTTAAAGCCGCTGAGGCCAATCTGCCAGTGGTCATTAACCCAGTGGCTGGCCCGGCCGCCGACGGAAATGTTATCAACCGCAGTAAAGCCCGGCACATATTCATAAGTCGTCACCAGGTACAGCGCGTTGCCGTTCAATGACGAAGTGCTGATCATGCTCGGCGCGGAGCCGGTGGAATTCAGCGGCTGTGTGAGCGTGATGCGGCCCTGCAAGTAGTTGATTTCGTAGTCCTGCGCAGGCGCGAGCAGCTTACGCTCAATCACCAGCCCGGAGTCGCGGTCGCGCACTTCCACCCAGACACGTTCAGAACCCATGGTGAGATCCTGATGGCGCAGGTAGTAGAGCGAGCCGCCTGTGCCGCGGAATTCATCACGCGCACCCAACGTGCCAGGGTCTGCGGCAAATGCGTCAACCTGGGTGATCTTCTCACCATGCGTTGTCGTGCTTTCCGAGCGATAACGTGCGTTCGCGCCGTAAAGGCCGCGTGAATATTGCAGCAGTTCAGTACCGTTCCACGTGGTGCGGAAATTACCCCACATGACATGCGATTCGCCACGCTCCAGCTTGACGTAGAACTTGCCCTGCGTAGGCGCATCATCCACCGTGGTGCTGTCATCGCCATATACCGGGTAATACAGGTCGGGGTCGATATTGCGCAGCAGGTAGCGCGGATCTTTGGATGTGAAATTGGTGAACAGGTCTTCGAACGGTTGTTCGCGCGTATCAGCCGCAGCGGTCAGCAGGTATTCACCCTTGATCTTGCCCTTGAGGTAAAAGGCGCCACGACCATCCACATAGGTAGATTTGTCGTAGTGTTGCTTGTCGCCGGTCACCAGTTGAGCGGGTCCATCTACGCTATTGTTACCGATGGTGAGATCACCCATCGCGACATAGAACCAGTCGTCCTCGGCAATGGTCAGGTTGCGGCGGAAGGTGCTCGACTCGCCATCGGGCTCGATCAGCTTCACTTCCACCGTATTCGGACCGCTGGGCATGATCTGCTTCATGGCAAATCTTCCTTGCGAATCCACCGGGAGCCGCAGGCCGAAGGCTTCGATCTGCTGGCCAGCTTTCAGGTGGGTACCGTTGACTGTAATCGTGCCGCCTTTGACCGGGATATTGCTCAGACTGAGGCTGTTTTCGCCATAGCCGATAAGCTCCTCCTTGCCGGGCTGCAAATCGTTATCAGCCGACGGGTGGGCCAACAGCAACAACGGTTTGAGCGCGGATTCATCATAACGGCCCTGGTCGTCGTATACACGCAGCAGGAACATGATCTGGTCATCCTCCGTCACCGTGGCTGGCCAGGTCGTCGCCCCATTCCAATCCACCGGCAGGATGGCCATGGGCGTTTCCTGCGTCTGCTGGCCTGGCCGGAACAAACGTATCTCCGCCTTGCGAATCCACGGCAGGTAATTGGCCCAGGCGCGGAATTCGACATCCTTGCCACGCTGTACGCCATTCGGCGTGACCCAGACATTCATCTGCGGCACGATGGACAGATTGTCATAACGCACCTGGATATCAGCCTTTTCCAGCGCAACGTCGGTGCAGCGCTGGCGGTCGGCTTCCAGCGCGGCATCGCCCAGAACTACAGGCTCGCCATCCACCGATATGCGAAACGGCAAATCTGATTTTGCTTGTGCTATCGCTTCGCACTCACCTGCGGGAATAACCGGTGTAGCAACCTGGACCGGAATTTCGGTGACCTGGTTGAACCAGACACGGATCTCAACGCGGCGGTTCTGTGCCATGCCGGTAGCGTTATCGTTGCCGGCAACAGGTTTGCTGTCGCCATAACCCTGCAGGCTGAGCTGCGATTCGGTAACGCCAAGCTTGTCCTTTAGATAAGCGGCCACGGCCAATGCACGCGCTTCGGACAGACCCTGATTGTCGCGGAAGATTGCGCGGGCATTGGGCGATAGGCGCTGATTATCGGTATGGCCGGCAATATCGATGCGGATGCCCGGCTTACCCTCCAGCTGTTGTGCCAGAGCGTCGAGGGCCTGCCGCGAAGCCGCCGTCAGCTCGGCCTTGCCCGATTCGAATTGCGCCGAGCCGTTATCTTCCACAAGCTCAACACGAACCTCGGGTTCAGCCTGCGGCGCATTGGCCGCAGCAGCCTTCATCGCTTCCAGTGCGCTACTCGTGATACCTGACGGCAAGGGATAGCTAGCACCCTGGCGCTCAGCAGGCGGTGGTACCGCGCGCTTTTCTACCCGTGCATTGTCGATACGCTTGCCGGTTTCGTTGGCGAAATCCGGTGTCGGCCTGGCTTGCGCTTCCGCGCTACCCAACATGGGCTCAGCGTGAGCCCCATTCATCATAAGGCTGATTGCAACGGCCAGGGCACGCCGCTTCATTGAGTGCTTATTGTTGTTCATGGCTGCCCCTCCACTGCCGTTTCAATCACAAGCGGGTACGCTGGTTCCTCTTTTTGTTCTTCTGCGTGTTGCTTCCACAGCTTGCGCATGGCGCCTGCAACCGCATCCAGCCTGCTCTTGGCAAGCTCGGTACCGCCTCCGCCCGGGTCGTAGGCGAGCCTCAGAATGGAAGGACGTTCAGCCAGGCGTTCGCGAAGTTTAGGCAGTGCCTGCTCCCACTCGGGCAGCAGAGCATCCTGACCTTCGACGAAGGCAGCAGCGTTGAGATCGAGCCGTACTACACGATGCACGGTGGCGCCAAAGTTGAGCTTGACCATCTTGCCGCGCGTGACACGTACATCACGCGGGTTCTCGGTCGTCATGCGGTAGCCGGACGGCAAGGTACGTTCATCGAGTTTCATGATGAAGTTGCTGCCACGGTCGCTATTCGGGATATCTGCGCAGGTGACGTGGAAGCGACCTTCTGCATCAGTCGTAATCAGCAAGCCGCGTACGGTGACGACGCGTACGTTCGGAATGCCCGGCTCGCCTTCATCCTGGTAACCATTGGCGTTCTTGTCGTCGAATACCTTGCCGATGATGTCCGAGCAGTCGAAGGTGGGATCGGGCGTGATGCGTACGGTGGCCGAGGCGATATTTGAAACCAGCGTGTCCAATATGCTGTTATTACCCCAGGCCTGGTTGACGTATTCGCCTTCGCTGACACCCGTACCTACAACCAGCATCAGCTTGTAAAGCTTGCGCTCATTTGGTGCGAAGCTTTGGTCTTGCCACTTCAGATCCCTACCCGTAACGGTAGGCTCAAGCGGATTTCCATTAAGGTTCCCTGAACCACTGCGATATTTGAAACCGGGAGGCAAACGATCCACGACGTCGATTCCCGGCAGCGCGGCGCTCAGGTTGTTGGTGACAGCGATGGTGTAAGGCACCAGGTCACCCTTGCTGACATTTACCAACGGGGTTGTTTTCGTAACCACTAAGGCACCGCCAAGGATAGGGTCGAGCGGGATGTGGTTATTTAATAAGTCAGCCGATGTACCAACCGTGATCACCAAGCTGAAGTAATACTGTGTCGAAGCCAAATCTGGAGCAGTGAACCCTCCAGTTGTGCCTGGGCAAGCTGCAGGATCATGCGCTGGAGCCGCAGCATTGGGTGCGAAATCGCTCGTTTGCACCAGTGCCGGATCCGGTGTATCGCCCACAGTCAAAGTGGCCTGGCATACAGGAATCAAGCTGGATGGCGCAGGAACAAAGCCTGCAGGGTAGGTTGTTACGGCAAGAGTATAAGTACCGCTTGGCGCACCAGCGATCAGCAGGAACTGATACAGGCCATCTGCTCCCGTCACTGAAGTCGCTGATCCTCCAACCAAATGTGCTGCCGGATCAAAGCCTGCGGGTCCAGTGATGGTTACTACTGCACCAGAGACAGGGGTTCTTGTTACGGCGTTATAGACAACCCCGGAAGGATCGAGCGGCAGGTTTTGCTCAGGAATGTTGTCACCAGGCGCCAGCTCCAACTGAGTGATGGCCCCGGGGGTATTAGTGCCACTAGGCGTCGTGGGATCGTCTTGAGAGGCTGGCCGACCGTATATATTTCCACTGACTGGATCCCGGAAGCGGATTGAATAATAGGTAGCAGGATCGCCTGGGGTAGAAGGAAAAAGTCCGCCTATCGTATAAGCGCCGTTCTCGTCCGTTGTCGCCGAGCCAACGATCTGACCTGCTGCATTCAACGCCTCAACGATAAAGCCTGCGACATCGGGCTCGCTTATACCCTCGCGTCGATCATGGTCGAGGTCACGCCATACCTTGCCGGAAATGGATGACAACTTGCTTTCATCGAAATCAACTGGCGTGGGCACATCTTCACCCGGGTCGCCAGGATTGCCATTGTTGTTGGGGTCGAAATTGGTGCCGTCATTTGAAACATCAGTGGCGATGACCGTGCCGCCTGGCGTCTGCGCTGTCGTTACGATAGCCTGATTATTCTGGACATCTGCGGGAAGAGCACTGCCGAAATCCACCTCAGCGGTGAAGGTGATCGTGCATTGCTCACTCGGCTGAAGATTCAAATCTCCGGTCAACAGGTTCAGTTGAGTTGTGCCGTTATATGCCGGGTTGGCAGTCAGCATTGCACCGGCTGGAGTACAAGCAGTCACGGCGGCTGGTACGGCGATGGTGATCGACTGCGCTGTCGGGAATGCCAGTGTCAGGTTATCCGTCACCTGCACATTGGTCGCCGTCACAGCGGTGTTAGGGTTGGCGACAATCAATGTATAGGGCAACGTGTAGCGACGTGTCCCGGTCTGCACCACGGAACCCAAGCGCTTGGCGATACCGATGGTCTGGCCCGACAAGTTGATAATGGTTGGCGATTCCTCGTCCGGATCGCCGTTGCCATTCGGATCAACATCAATGCCCTCCACGCTGTTGTCAGTGACGACAACGGTGTCTGGGGCTGTGCCGTTGGTGGTCGCTGCGTTATGGAACGGCCCTGGCGTGGTCGGGAAAAAACGCACGCTAAAGGAAACAGTAGCCGATGAGCGGCTGCCCGCGGCGAAGTTGGGCAGGCTGCTGGTAGCGGGGAGCAGAAGGCCTGTACCTACCCCTGTACCGGTGTAAGCACCAGCAGCAACTGCTGTCAGGTTGGCGCCATTGGTCTGCGCACCCACGACTGGCGCACCAACGATGGTGTATTCACCTGCGGCTGGAATCGGGTTAGCAGTATAAGTACCGAGTGACGTCGCGTTGCCGGTATCAATGAGGTCATTGATCTGCACATTGTTGAGCGGTGTGGCACCCATGTTGGTGACGACCAGCGTGAACTGGACCGTATACGTGCCGTCGCCATTGTTGACCACCGCGCCTGCTGACTTCGCCAGACCGATACGCTTCACGGGCACTTCGGCGAACAGATAGCCGGTCGCCGCCGTGTTGGCAGGCAGTGCAATGGCCGAGATCACGTCATTGACTGCTGTAGAGCCACCAGCAGTGCCAGCACTGTCGATGCCGTCCGTCAGACTGGGATCAGCGACTGACCCTTCCGAAACCTGGTATGTACCCTGTGGCAGGTTGGAGAATTGATAATTGCCATTGGCATCGGAAAGGATGTTGATGACCCCGATCGGTGTGCCATCGAAAGCCGTACCAGAGAGTGACACCTGAATGCCTGCAATGCCATTGTCATCTCCATCAACAATGCCGTTGTCCGCGAAATCGCGGAATACACGGCCGGCAATGCTGGAGGAATTGACCGTCACATTGCCGACGTTGGAATTATTTCCTGGATTACTATCCACCGACTCGTCGCTACCAACAGTTGCAGTATTGCTGAAGACCTGACCGCTGCTGGTAGTGGTAACAACACGCACGGGTACCGTGATGTCCACTTCCCCACCAGAGCTGACTGTACCCAGGCTGCAGGTAAAGCTGGTCGAACCAGCGCTACCGGTACAGGTAGACAGTGTGGCGCTGCCAGCCACCAAGGCAATCGTAGGTGTGGCGGTCAGCTCCATATTGGTCGGCAAGCTGTCCGAAACCACGACTTCATCCGCTTCGGCCAGCCCAGCCCCAGTGTTGTTACGCACCTTGATGACGAAGTTGAAGGATTCACGCAGATTGACTGGCGAGGCGGACGGCGTCTTGCTAACGACCTGCATATCCATCTTGCTACGTACGCTGGTCGGCTCTTCAACAACATTGTTGCCGGATGTCTCGAATCCCAGGGCAGTTTCGTCAGAGCTCACTGTTGCTCGATTGATTACCGCACCCTTGGCTACACCTGTCATGTTTACAGTGAAGGTGCGCGAATCACCAACAGGAATATAGCCGAGGTTACAGACGATGGTGCCACCAACCGCGTTCGGAGCTGGCTGCGTCGGGCATGTACCAGTGCTGGGCGTTACTGCTTGGAATGACAAGCCAGTCGCAGGCAAGGTATCCGTCACTACTACATTTTGAGCAGCGGATGGGCCTTGATTGTTGACCGTGATGGTGTAAACCATAGGGTCGCCCACCGCCAATGGATCAACGGAATCGTCCTTATTGATGACGAGGTCTAGGGAAGGCACGGTGACTGAGGTACTCGCCGAAGCCGTGTTGTTGGTGTTATCGGCCTCGGTCGTAGATGTGCTGACCGCGACATTATTGGTGATGGTCGTGCCGCGTGTTGCAGTGTTGGGCCTGACCACAATGGTCACGGTGGCTTGTGACCCGCGGTTGACCTGACCCAGGTTACAGGTCACTGTGCGGTTACCCCCTGTAGTTGTGACCTCTAAGCCGGGCGTTACGGAACAGCTGCCTGCAGAAGGGGAAGCCGAAACAAATGTCACGTCCAGCGGCAGCGTATCCGTGATGGTGACATTCTGCGCACGACTGGGACCGCTATTTGATGCCGCGATGACATAGGTGAGGTTTTGCCCGGCTGGCACACTGGCAGGGTTCGCATTCTTGGTAACTGTCAAATCCGCCTGCGGCTCAACAGTAGTATCGGCCTTAGCAGTTTCATTGTCGTGATTCGGATCAGCCGTGCCAGTGGAAACCACATTCGCCGTATTGGACCGAAGGCCGCCGTTCCCACCCGGTCGCACCTGCACTACTACGGTAGGGCAAGCACCAGGAGCACAAACAGGGATGTTGTCAAAAGTACAGGTCAACACACGTCCGACACCGGGAGATGCCATGGCTACGGTAGAGCAGGAGCCCCCTGTAGCACCAGCAGCATTGATGGTGTGGCCTACGTAACCGTCGGTCGGATCATCATCTTCGTTATTGATCAGCGTCTGGAACGTGTCTCTTAGTACTACATCAGTGGAAGGTTGTGGGCCGGCATTCACCACTTCCAGCGTATAGGTCAATACATCACCCGCGAGCACTGTGGGCAAGTTTGCAGGGCTTACAGACTTGTTGATGCTGATATCAGCGGCATCAGTGCCTATACTGCTGGTCACTACATAATTCGCGGTATCCCCGTCGCCACAATCGCTGAGATTACAGGTCGCATCAACCCTTACAGTGTTGTTGAACGAACCGCTGGTTGCCACTACCGCTTTCATGGTAACTACCGGCGTGTAAGCTGCAGCAGCAGATGGCCCTCCCGGTGGGAGTGGCGCCCCAGCGGTGTACGTACGCTGACAAGTGATCGATGCAGGACCTGTTATCGGCAATGCTGTGCAAGTCCACCCGCTGAGGTCTCCCACATATTCGGTCACTGTCATACCCGCAGGCAGGTTGTCCGTCAGCGTCATGACGCCGAAATAGCCAGTAGTGCCCGTGTTGAATGCCCGCATACTGAATTCGAAAGGCACACCAGCCACTACAAGTGCGGGGTTAGGACCAACCTTGGTGACGTCAAGATCAACCGTCGGATCGATGAGCACTACCCCCCCATCTCCGTCAGTGTTGTTCCCAGGATTAGGGTCATTCCCGGCAGGAGCAGCTATGGTCGCGGTGTTGGTGACAGAAAGACCGCCGCTTGCTGTTGCTACAGTTACGGGAATGACAATGTCATCTAGCTCTTCGTCAACCCCGGTAGAACCACCTGAAAGCGTTTGGGTACATTGCACAAGCGGGCCATTAACGCTGCAATCCCAATCGCCTTGCGGATTTGGGAGGGTACCTATCGTATAGTTGGATGGGATTGTGTCTGTGACGGTGATCAATCCGTTAGGGGGATTACCGGTATATGAAGTCCTGAGGAGGAAGTTGAAACTCTGCCCTACCAGGAGATTGCCGGTCACGCTGCGGCTTTTATTGATGCGCAGATCCGAACCTGCGGCAATGGAGATGGTCGATATCCCCGTATTATTGCTGGTATCAGGGTCTCTTGGGTCCGTAGGGCCGGCTGTAGGCGACAAAGCCACTGTAGCAGCGTTAGTGATGTCTGAGCCCCCAGCCGCAATGACTGTGCCGGTAACGCCGCCTCCGACCACTGTAGCTCCGGGTGCGATGGGCCCTGGTACATCACAAACAATCGTACCGGCATCTTCATCACAATTTGCCGGCAAACTATCTACATTGAATCCGGTGGGAATATTGTCTGTAATCTGCAGGTTACTTGCATCATCCGGCCCGGCGTTAGTTACTTCGAATTGCCAGGTAACAAGGCCCCCGGACGTTGCACTTCCAATTTCCGGGGTCTTGCGTAAGCGAACATTGGCCCCACGGCTAACCGTGGTTTGTTCGTTGTCGGTGTTATTCGCTGGAGTTGCATCGCCAACAAAAGGCACCGTCGCGCCAAATATTATGCTTCCCTGCTGAGTGGTCCTAAGCTGGACCGTGTAAGTGGGTCCATTGGTGTTGCCCGCGATATCTGGCAAATCACAGGTGACTGTACCGGGACCCGCCTGCTCTAGGGTCATCCCGGTACAACTTACGCCAGAGCCACCGGGGGCATTGAATCCGAGATAGGTGGTCCCTGCTGGGATGCTATGGGAAGTGGTTATACCTGCAGCATCATCAGCACCGTTGTTTGACACCTGCACGGTATAAGTAACCGTACCGCCGGCAATCGTGGGATCTGGGATATCGCTCGTGTCGATTAAGAGGTCGACAGCAGCGTGAGCGCTCAATGGCACAAGTAACGCAAGAAGGAAAACGGCTCGTCTGCCACTGTTTGCACAAATGTTAAAACCGGAATGGAATTTCCCTAGCCAGCTAAACCAAGCTTTGGCGGTTTGAACTAATGCCCTGATGTTTAGGACGGCAGACGTGAACATGTTTTCCCCTTGAGCAAAATTCTTTTACCAATTGCGCCCTGCGGAAAACTCCACTATGTGGGCGGACCGGTTGTTTATCGCAGCGTATTGTGCTTGGGAAAGCTCATCAATTCTAGAGAGTTTACAATTGTTGACAATCAGAAGGGTTTTGCCTGAGCTGTTTCGCCTTTATCATTCATCCGGACAAAAGAGACATTCACCGCGTGCAAGTAAAAGCAAGGGCCAGAAATGCGTTTTGCCATATTGGATGACAATCCTTCAGAACTGGAGCTGATCCAGAAATCCATCTCATCAATAGCTCACGAATGCCACACCTATACGACCGGGGAGGCATTGCTCAAAGCTTTGCGACGTGACAGTTTCGATTTTCTGGTGCTGGACTGGGAGTTGCCCGGCATTTCGGGCGTGGAGATCATCAAATGGGTGCGCCAGAACAAGAAGGAGCAGATTCCCATCCTGATGATGACTAATCGCCAGGATGAACGCGACGTCGTCTACGGCTTATCAGTGGGCGCAGACGACTTCATGGTGAAGCCGGTGCGCGTGGGTGAGCTCATTGCACGGGTCAAGGCGCTGCTGAGGCGCATACACCCCGAACCGGACCTGCAGAAATACATTTGGGGTGAATATACGTTCATTCCCCAAAGCGGCATTGTTGAATTCAACGGGCAATCGGTCGCACTCAAGAACCGTGAGTACGCTCTGGCTTTTTTCCTCTTCCGCAATCTGGGAAGACTGATTTCGCGGCAGCATCTGCAGGAGGAGATCTGGGGCACTAAATCCTCGGATGTGAATTCCCGCTCGCTGGACACGCATATTTCGGCCATCCGCAACAAACTTCAGCTTCGGGCCGAAAACGGCTACCACCTGATTTCGGTCTACGGCTTCGGCTATCGACTGGAAACAACGGCTCTGGAGTATGCCGGCAGACAGTAGGATTTGTTGCTACACTGCAACCGGATTGCACTTGAATTAACAGAATAATTCCCGGGGACCTGACATGATTTCCACCTTAAAGAAAGCGCCTGTTCTCGTCTTCATGATGCTGTTGGCAGCTTCCATCGCCAGCGCTGAACCGGGCTACAAAATCCATACTGTGACGCCGGGGGATACTCTCGAAGGCCTTGCAAAGCAATACACAGGCACCATCGATTCCTGGCGGGAAATCCAGCGGCACAACAATGTTAAAAACCCCCGCCGCCTCGAGCCTGGCTCGCAATTGTTGGTGCCACTACCCAGCCCTACCGTCACCGTCGTTTATGTTGAAGGCGAGGTGCAACTGCTGACCGAAGGCCAGGCACAACCGCTGGAAATCGGAGCTAAACTGCAAGAAGAAGCCAGGGTCAGCGTCGGCAAGAACAGCTACCTTTCTCTGCAGTTCGCCGATGGCTCGGTGGTCCGCGTCATGTCGGATTCCGTGGTGCGACTGGCGCAGGTACGCGAGCAGTCAAAGCCTGCCGTCCGCAAGCTGGAGCTCGAAAGCGGCACACTCGATATTTCGGTCACACCCCAGCAGGGCCCCAAGCGAAAATCACGTTCAAATACTTTCGAAGTCATCACCCCCGGCGCGGTGGCTGCGGTGCGCGGCACACGCTTTGATGTTGTGGTGGACGATGACCGCAAGACCTCCAGCAGCGTGACTGAGGGTGTGATTGGCGTGAGTTCTAACGACGGAACTACTGCTGCAACGGGCTCAAAAGTTCGTACGAAAAAAACAGCGGCAGTTACGGTAAAAGCCGGTTTTGGCATCCCTGTAACCGCCGATGGCCAACTGGGCGAAACTAGAGCGTTACTACCGCCGGTTGCACTAGACCAGCTGCAGTCACGGCAAAGCGCTGATTTCGTCACCTTTGAATGGCCGGCATTAGCAAATGCAAAAGGCTACTTGGTGAGCCTCGCCGAAAATGCAAATCCCGACCATGTATTAATGAATATCGAAACGACCATCCCCAGAGCCCGGTTCAGCGGCCTCGCCAATGGC